>ENA-OQAX01000162-OQAX01000162.1-human-gut-metagenome-genome-assembly--contig:-NODE-162-length-15288-cov-1.856606_pt1 | contig 15288 bp, 23 predicted proteins | sample MGYA00242741_ERZ504539 | MGnify/ENA primary metagenome ERZ504539 (study PRJEB26092, sample SAMD00036277) | human gut metagenome | host: Homo sapiens | study: EMG produced TPA metagenomics assembly of... | reverse complement strand
GATCATACCATCCAACGATAAGGAAGAACCTGTTCGATCTTTTCCCAGGGAGCACATGCCATGCTCTCTATTGCGTATTAATACCACGTTCTTTTGCCGCACGGAGAAGATCTCTGGAAAAATCCGCCTGACACATACATTCACCACCGGAAAGGGTAATTCCTCCTCCGGAGCGATAATAATATGCGCGGTCTTTCTCCACTTCCTCGATCATCTCGCGAACTGTCACATCACGGCCGATCACCTTGTCCTCACCCAGAACTTTCATGTTCTGGATCCGGTACTCCTGTGATTCCGGATTGCAGCACCAGCGGCAGCGAAGAACACATCCTTTCAGGAACACGATGGTACGGATACCCGGACCATCGTGTACTGAATATTTCTGAATATCAAAGATCCTGCCCTTTGTATCCAAATAGTCCATAATTACCTCTTAATTCCTTGCGTCTGCTGCGCGTCCCCGGTTAAAATCCCTGCTCTGTTCTTCGGATGATATCATCCTGCAGAGATCTGGAAAGCGTAGTGAACAGTGCACTGTATCCGGCAACACGTACAACCAGATGTTTGTATTTCTCCGGATGTTTCTGAGCATCCAGAAGTGTCTCTCTGTCGACAACATTGAACTGCATGTGCATACCCTTCTGATCAAAGTATCCACGGATCAGTGCTACAAATTTCTCCAGGCCCTCTCTTCCTGCAAGTGCAGACGGATGGAATTTTCTGATTGAACAGTGTTCCGTTGGATACGATAAAGTGATCCAGACGGGATACGGAAGTTGCTGCTGCTGTCGGGCCCTTCACATCCTTGCCTGCTGACGGAGAAACACCATCTGCAACTGGTGTATGTGCATAACGGCCATCCGGTGTAGCACCGGTCTGTCCGCCAAGGGGAACATTTGCGGATACCGGATAAAGTCCGGCCTGATAATGTCCGCCTCTCGGGTTTTTGTATTTCTGAAGTGGTTTTGTGTAAGTATAGGCAACATCTCTTGCAAAATAATCCACATCCGGAATATCGTTTCCGTATTTCGGAACTTCATCGATCAGTTTGTGGATTTCTTCAAATCTTGCCTTTTTCTCCGGAGATGGTTCTGCTCCAGCGCTGCTGTCATAACAGCCTTGGCTGTCTGCTCATTTACACCGATGCCATTTTCCTGAAGCTTCTGCATTACAATTGTAGTAATATCTGCTGCAGACTGTGTCATCAATACCCTTGCCATAGTTCCATGCCAGAGCTTCCTTCATCTCTTCCATGGTAACTTTCTTTTCTTCATAAACAAGTTTACGGATCGCATACAGAGAATCTGCCATGTTTGCAATACCAAATCCCTGAGGCCGGTAAAGTTATAAACAGCGCCTCCCTCCTGAACGGATTTACCACGTTTCATGCAGTCATCCACCATACAGGAAAGGAATGGAAGCGGACACCTCTCAGCATGTGCCACGTCAATGGCATTGTCTGCATTTACAAGCAGGGAAATAAAAATATTCCATCTGTTTCTTATATGCGTCATAAAACTCATCAAAGGTCTTCATCTCTGTGACATCGCCTGTCCTGACACCGATCTGGACTCCTTTATCCATACCATTGGAGAAAACCATCTCCAGCGGGCGGCACATATTGAAGAATGCCGCATCATGCCAGCCGTCTGTCTTACCAGCTTTCTGCGGTTCTACGCATCCAATGATGTTATATTCCCTGGCATCTGCAAGAGAAAGTCCTCTGTTCTGCAGCGCCGGAATGATAACCTCATCATTATAATAAGCCGGAAGTCCGATTCCTGTTCTTGTAAGCTCTGCAGCTTTGATCAGGAATTCATGTGGAGATCCGTTCCATACTCTTACAGAAAGAGACGGTGCCGGAAGATGCACATGCATGGATGCCTGAATACACATAAAGGAAAGATCGTTGGTCACATCCTCACCGTCTTTATTCTGGCCGCCTGCGATCAGGTTCTGGAAAAGGCTGTAGCCTGCAAAACCTTCTGCTGATGCAGCATCACGGCATTTGTTCAGATCGTTTAATTTTACCCAGATACAGTCCATCAGTTCCTGAGCAAACTCTCTGGTAAGATTACCTGCCTCCATTATCACTCTTTGTAATACGGATACATGTACTGGTCAAAAACGTCCCGGTGAAATGGAATGTCCGCTGCTCTCCATCTGGATCAGCTGCTGTACGAACCAGAAAGACTGGCAGGCTTCATAGAAATTACGGGCACCTTTCTCCGGCACACGTGTACAGTTGGACGCAATCTGGAGAAGCTCCTGTTTTCTGGTCGGATCCTGACACTGATATGCCATCTGCTCTGCAAGCTCTGCATAACGATGCGCATAATCAATAACAGCCTGGCAGCTTAAGATCACTGCTTCCAGGAAACGTGACTTCTTCGCATAATCACCATCTCCCACATTACTTTCATCCAGTTCTTTCTGTGCTTTGGCAATGATACCCTCATAACCAATTGCCAGAACTTCCTCATATTTAACCGTTACATGTCCTACACCATTGTAGAAATAATTTCCCGGTGTAAAAATGTTGTGGTCAATGGCAAGGATCGCTTCCGGAGCCATATAGGAAGTCGCAAGCTCGCTGGTAGTCTTACCCTTCCAGTATTTATGTACCTCCCGAAGATCCGCCTTGGTCTCCTCCGAAATATAAAATGGATCAGCAGTTCTGGTAGCCACCGTATCCAGTTCATCCTCCAGCCACTGGAAAGAATACTCCGGGAATGTCTGACATCCTCTTGGTGCCAGGGTGCTGCTTCCGACGATCAGTTCCTCATCACGGATGATGATCGGAATGTTATGCAGGATATGGGCAAAAGCCTTCGCTCTGCGTGTGATGATCGGCTCGTCTTCAGTTTCCTTGTAGGACTCTGTGACCAGTTTCGCTCTGGCAGATTCGATCACCGGCATCTTGGCATAAAGATTATCCACAAGATGTGTGATCCTGTCTGTTTTCGGGATATCTGCTATATGAAATTTCTCCATGATTCTCCTTTCTCATAACCGGTTGTTTCTGGTGATCTGTCTGCCTCCACGCTTCCAGAACCGCTCCTGTCCGGCTATGTGCTCATGTAATTTCATTATACCTTACCCCCTGTTTGATGTCAACGAAATCCAACATGTGTTTCTTGCTGTTTTTGTGGTTTTATTGGGTGAACCCCGTTGGTTCTATTTGTTTTTCGTGTTTTTATATTTTTCTCTATTGACTTTGTTTTTCTGTTCTGCCATACTTGGATTTATATAGAAATTCCTTTAGTCAAGCGGATATTCCGTCACATGTTCATGAACAGTAAAAGAGGTGTAAATTTATGTATCTTTCTGATATGCATACACATTCCATCGCCAGCGGTCACGGCACGGAATGCACCATCACCAATATGGCCCGGGCAGCCGCAGGGAAGGGCCTCCGGCTTCTCGGAATCACAGACCACGGTCCCGGAACTCTGGCTGCCGGAACTTCTTCCTATTTCCGGAGCCTTACCTATTCTCCGAAAAAACATTTCGGAGTAGATCTGCTCTACGGAATCGAACTGAATAATTCTGGACCGGAAGGGAACTGTAGATCTGGATCAGGAATTATTATGTAAACTTGATTATGCCATCGCAAGCATGCATACCTGGAACTACCGTCCCAGTACCAGAGACGAGAACACAGAAGCTTTTGTCAATGTCATGAAGAATCCCTGTGTCAAAATCCTCGGTCACAGCGACAACACCCATTATCCGGTAAATTATGATGTTCTTGCCCGAACTGCCAGAGAAACCGGAACAATCTTTGAAATTAACGAAGCTTCCCTGGCTCCATATGGCTACCGTGGTGATACCAGAGAAAACTGTTATGAGATTCTCCGCTGCTGCCGCAAATATCATCTGCCGCTGCTGCTCTCCAGTGACAGTCACGGTCCGGAACACATCGGTGATTTTACCTGTGCTGCTGAATTTGTTCATCAGGCCATGTTCCCGGAACAGCTGATTCTGAACAATCAGCTTCCAAGATTGAAGGTATTTCTGCAGACCAGATGATCTGGTAAAACAGTAAGATCGAATATACATAAAATGTATCCGAATACACATTCATGTTTGACTCACAACCAAAAAAAGCCAGCTCGACACATTTTACCATGTTGTCCGAGCTAGCTTATTATTTCGGGTTATATTATATTTTCTTTTATTATCATTCTCATCTGCCTGAGAATTCTCTCTCTGCTTTCTTATCATATCCGCAAGTTCCTGATATTTTCCTGTGATATATCCATAATTCTCTCTTCTGTGAGGAAGTTTACACGCAGTGCAGTCCTTGATTCCGCTTTCCGTAAAATGGAAATTACCACCGCATTTATCTCCCAGTGCATACAGCGGACAATAACAGAACAGGCAGTTAAAAATTTTCCGGATCTGCTCCTTTATGGCATGGAAAATACTCGCATTTTTTGTGGCTGAAATAGGAATATTCTTTTCCCTCCCAATATGGTTTCTCCATGGTTCTTATCTCCTCCCGGATCATGCACTCTCTTAATTTTTCCGTAAAAAAAGAGGTAGCGATGCCACCCCGGGGTAGAAATATAATCCGTTCATGAGTGCGCGGAGGGAACGAATGTATCCGGAGTAGTATCGCCTGCCATTTAATCATGTATAATTCATATGAACAGGCGCATTCCATAAAAAAAATGCCTACTCTCGTAAAAAAGTAGACAACGTCCCAGGGGTGCGGAGTCCCTGAAATGGTTGTTACACTTTACACGGAAGTTTAACCTCGCCATAACAAGCAGGTTTCCTGGCTCCGGGATCATGGCTCGTCTCTCCTTCTCATACATAGGTACAATGGATTCTGAGATTCGCTCCTCCGTTACAGTGACCGGATCGCTCAGGTTTCTCACCTGATTCCCTTTTCTGCTGGCTTCTGATAATCCATGACTGTCAGATGCCCTCAGCACTTGCTATGTTCAATATGGAATTATACTGACATTATAATAACACCCTGTTAATTATATGTCAATACTGTTTCAGATTTTTTTGATATAAATTCACTGTTTCCTTATAAGAAACAGCCTGGCGGAATATGCCGCCAGGCTGTTCAATATCTTCATCTTAATAAATTTTATATGGTTCGTGATTATACAAGACGTCTTACAGAGACAATCGTTCTGTATGTCGCATCGTTACTGATCTTAATACCATCCTGAGAATTGGATGCATGTACGATCTGTCCATTGCCCATGTAAATAGCCACATGTCCACCATAGCAGATCAGATCTCCTGGCTGGGCATCTGCATAAGATACCTCAGTACCTGCATTCTGCTGCTCATAGGAAGTTCTCGGAAGCTTACGCCAAAGTTGGCATATACACTCTGTACAAAACCGGAGCAGTCTGCACCATTGGTAAGGCTTGTTCCGCCCATACGTATGATTTCCAAACAACTGTGTCGCATAATCTACAACAGAAGAACCTGAGCCACTGTAGGAAGAGGAGCTTCCACTGTCAGAAGAAGTATCTTCGGAAGTATCTCCGCTGTTATCATAATCCGCGTCTGTATTGGCTTCTGCATCGTCTGTGTTGGTATCTTCTGTTTCATCGCCTGTTATGGCATTACCGTCTTCATCATACTGAGTATCATCGTTCTCTCCATCTGCTGTGTCTGTATCTTCATCCACACACTCAGTATCATCTTCAGCAGCGTCCTCGTCTGTATTTACGATCTCATCACCGTTCTCATCATACTGCACATCTTCTTCGCTGTCAGCTTCTTCATCCTGCTGCGCCTGTGCTTCTGCTTCTGCACGGGCTGTGCTTCTGCCTCTGCCTGTGCTCTTGCAGCTGCTTCTGCTTCTGCCTGACGTCTCGCTTCCTCTTCTGCCGCGATACGCTCTGCCTCCAGACGCTGAAGCTCTGCTGTCTGCTCTGCAAGAAGGTTCGCATAGTCTGTAGCCTGCTGCTGTGCATAAGCGATCTCATTGTCATAATCCGCAGATGTGGCACGCTTCTCATCCAGCTGTACCTGCAGATTCTGTGACTCAGCCTCGTACTCCTGCTTCATTCCCTCAAGTTCTGCCTTCTCCTGTGTATACTGAGCTTCCAGGTTGGCAACCTGCTGAATGGTATTGGAATACTTCTCAAGGCTCTTTCTGTCCTGTTCATATGTCTTCTGTGTGTACTCAGCTTTCGTGAGAAGATCTGACAGGTTCTCTGCATTAAGCATCATCTGGAACCATGCATCATCTCCACCTTTCTCATAGAGATACTGAATACGCTTCTTCATTGCCTCATACTGCTTGGTCTTGGCATTCTTAGCCTTCTCAAGGTTCGTCTGGGTAGAAGCAATATCAGCTTCTTTATTAGAGATGTCTCCCTCCAGTGTCTGGATTGAAACCATCACGTTTACAAGATTGGCATCAAGAGTGGAAATTTCGCCTTCAATCTGTGATTTCTGTGCGGAAAGATCATCCAATCTGGAATAAGTCGCATTCAGCTGTTCATTGGTTGCATCCATTTCCTGCTGAAGTGCTGCCTCATCTTCTTCTTGTTGCGCTTACGCTGACTACCTGTGCTCCGCTGATGATGAGCGCCAGTGTCAGACATAAATATTCTTTTTCTTCATGAACTGTTCACCCTCGCAATCTGATTCTGAATTCTGATTTATCCGACAGTTCTCTGTGTCTGTCGTTTTGTTTACTTGTCTCTGCTGTTATTTCATTCTCAGCAGTTCATGTAATATTTCTGCAATATCTTGTTCCAATCTTTTTTATATATTAACACAGTGTTATTTGGATTGCAAGGTTTTTCTATCAATTAGTTTAAAACTTTGTAACATTTATTAATTATTTTGACATTAAAAAAGAGAGAACCTTGCATTTTCGGTTCTCCCTTTTTGTTGATTCAATAAAATTTTTTGATATTTCTGTTGCAGCCTGTTTTTTAATTGAACAGATCTGCAAGAATCTGATTTGCAGTCTTCTTCAGGTATCCATCCGGATCAGAAAGTGTGCTTCTGTTCCATCTGAAATATGCTCCATTACGGATGTAATTACCGCTGGACTCATGGTAATCATATTTGGATACGCCCGGATATTTTGCCATATAAGTTTCTGCAAGCTTGATCGCCTGGCTTCCGTAAGTTCCGTTAGGTGTCGGTGTTCCGGAAATCTGAACGCCTGCATTCGGCGTACAGTGCAGAATCACAACACTCTTATCTGCGCACTGACCAAGAACCATCCATGTATGTCCATCGTTATATCCGATATCTCCAGGATAAAGTTTCCAGTTTGAACTTGACAGCGTTGACTGGGAAATGATCCTTCCCATTCCCCTGCCAGAATACAGGGAACCGATATCTCCGGAAACAGTTGTATAATTCACTCCACCTGATTTACTCTGCATGATCTGGTATACAGACCATCCTACATAACCGGAACAGTCAAGGCCCTTCTGTTCTGTAGATTCACTGAGGTCCATATAGTTTCTGTAGTTATAAGAACTTGAATTATTATCATACCACTGTTTCCACTTGGAGCTTACACCTTTTCTGGTTGCATCTGACCAGTTATGTCCACCGCCCCATACATAAAGCGTCTGTCCTACCGGTTTCAGGGCATTGGCCAGGAAATTTTTGATCGTCCTGGAACTTGAAGGAGTTGTTGTATTCGGATTGCTGCCGCTGGACTGAAGAACTCCGGAACTGCTGAATGTGTACTGCACTCCGTCAATGGTCTTGGTTCCTGTAGCCATAACACCGGTAGACGGGTCAAAATAGTATTTCACTCCGCTGGTAATATTGGACACCCATCCGGTGGCCATAATGCCTTTGGACTTCTTTGATTTATAGAAATAATATGTATAGCTTCCAATCTTCCTGAAGCCTGTATACATAGCACCTGTGCTCGGGTCAAAATAGCGTTTCTTCGCTGTCGATGTTGTTGCCCAGCCGGTGGCCATAAGCATTTGCTTGTAAAATATCTGGTCACGTTCTTGGAATCTGTAAGAAACGTACTCTTGGCTGCAACACCATTGCCGCTGTAGAAATAATATTTCTTATTGCTGATGGTTGCCCACTTGGTTGTCATATAACCGGTAGACGGATTAAAGTAACGGGTATTCTTCTTGCTGTCTGTCAGCCAGCCTGTTGCCATATAGCCCTTAGCTCCATTGGCATTATAGAAGTAGCGTTTACCCTTGCTGTCCTTTGCCCAGCCTTTTACCTGAACTCCTGTAGAGGCATTGAAGTAATACTTCTTTCTGTTCAGAGTAAGCCAACCTTTTACTTTCTTTCCGTTTTTGTAGTAATAGGACTTCCCGCCTTCTGTTTTAAAACCATTCTTGGTTGCCGCCTGTACATCCGTTACAGTTGTGTGTACAGTCGCTCCGGCTGCAAAAAACATCAAGATCAAAAAAAAAGTCCCCAAAGTTTCCATTTTTTGCTTAATTTTCGCATACATACCTTCCTTTGATAGATAATTGATATTTACTATTTATGAAGTCCGGCTGATCGTTGTCTGCACTGCCCATCCTGTGAGCGGTAAATAAAACGTGCAATTCATTACAATTCTGTTACAAATTTACGTCCATATTATATACCATTCTTTATCTCCCGTCAACTCTTTCCCGTTTTTCCCTCTCCAATCTCCTTTTCCGCACAGGAAAAATCCCGAATTCCCAGGATTCTTCTTCCTGTGCAGGCACCTTCATCAGCATAAAAAAATCCCCGGATCATCAGGTATATGCGCTGAATATTCCGGGGATCTGATATTAATAAAAAATGTTACTTCCTGTAACAACTCTGTTACAGAGAATTTCCTACAGGAATTTTTTGCGAAGTTCTGCTCCGTCAAGTGCACTTAAATATGCCGGTGCAACATCAAATACAGTTTTGCATCCCTTCTGTCCTTCCTGGTTCATGCGATATGCAGCTCTTGCATAAGCAACGATAACGGAAGATGTGAACTCCGGATTGGAATCCAGTTTCAGGCTGTACTCGATCACATGGCTGTTCTCATCATTCCATCCTGTTTTTCCGCTGCGGATCACAAAACCACCATGTGGGATTCCGCTGTGGTCACGGTTAAGTTCTTCCTGGGAAATAAAGTGTACCGTTGTGTCATACTCATCAAAGTAGTTCGGCATAGTCTTGATCTCTTCTTCGATACGCGCAAGATCAGCACCTTCCTCAGCAACTACGAAGCACTCTCTTGTATGTTTCTGACGTGTGGTAAGCTCTGGATTTTCTCCGTTTCTTACTGCCTCAAGTGCTGCCTCTACAGGGATTGTGTACTGTTTTGCGTCTTTTACGCCTTTGATACGGCGGACTGCATCAGAGTGTCCCTGGCTGACACCTTTACCCCAGAATGTATAATCGTTTCCGTTTGTAAGGATGGCATTTGCGTACATACGGTTCAGTGAGAACATTCCCGGATCCCAGCCTACAGAGATGATTCCTACATGACCAGTTTCCGTTGCTGCCTTGTCAACATTTGCGAAATGCTCTGGAATTCTCTTATGTGTATCAAAGCTGTCCACAACATTGAAGTATTTCACATATTCCGGTGTCTGAACAGGAAGATCTGTAGCACTTCCTCCGCAGATGATCAGGACATCGATCTCATCTTTCAGCTTCTCTGCGTCGTTTACAGAATAAACTTTAGCAGTCTCTGTAAGGATCTTTACTGTTTCCGGGTCACGTCTGGTAAATACTGCAACCAGCTCTGTATCCGGATTGTGTTTGATCGCGCACTCTACACCGCGTCCAAGATTTCCATAACCTAAGATACCAATTCTTATACTCATAACGATTTCCTCCTCTTTTTCCCGGCAGATACATTGATGCAAAACATTCTGCTCCGCTGCACGCTCATGAGCGCAGCCACTTCGCGGTTTGCCTTACAAACATGTTCTGCCCTATCTATCGCAAAACGGATCTGCAGGATCCGCCTTACAAACATACTCAAAACGGATAGTTATCCTCCGCATCAGCAGCAGAAAATACCACCCCGGCCAGCACATGGCACAGGCCATAGTCCGGCAGCAGGCATCACACATATCTCCACCTGCTGTCGGCATTCCTCCAAAAGGATCCTGTTGCTGCTGGTACCAGCCACCGCCGCCCTCCATTCTCTGAAGGATCATGCGGTACTGCACATTATCAGGCTCCTGTCGGACTGCTTCCCGGATCTGATCCAGAGCCGTCACATTATTGCCAAGTCCCATATTGGCCATGGCAGCCAGATAATACCACTCGCCATTTTTCTGGCCAAGAGAATTCAGGACATTCATAGCCTCCTGATAATGGCCGCTCTGCACATAATTGGAAGCAGCACGTCTTCGCATGCTCTCTTCATCCTGATAGGTACTGGAACCTGCACTTCCATAGCCGCCAAAACCGCCGTAATTTCCATAGCTGCCATACCCATTTCCCGAAGCACTTCCGCCATACTCCCGCTCTTTCATGATCTGTTCGTACGCCTGCTGTACTTCCTTGAATTTCTCTTCTGCCTGATCTTTATTCGGATTATTGATATTGGCATCCGGATGATATTTTCGGCTGAGCTTCCGGTATGCCTTCTTTATTTCATCATCAGATGCGTTTCTGGGAACTCCCAGCACACTGTATGGATCTAACATTTCTTTTCTTTCTCCCGTTCTTCCCTGCGTTTCTGTCCGATGGCTGTGAAGCGGCACCAGACGCCGGAATATAAAATATTTCGAAGGATATCACCATATCGGATCACGGCATTCTTTCAAATTCCCTGCAGCTTTCTGCCAGCATCATTGTAAGCATCCGGCGTATCTCTTCCTCGAACCCTTCCATCTTATATTTTTTAAGGAACGGATTGTAATTTCCGTTTTCTGCATCTTTTTCCACATCGTCATAAGCATCCAGGATATAAATAAACTTCCCGAGATAAAATCCCATCCGCCGCAGTGAAGATTCCCACACATCCTTACGGAACGCAAAGACCTCCTCCATGATCCTTCCGGAACACCCGGCAACACGGTCCACATCGGTTTCTCCCTGTTTTTCCAGACTGGAAAGTTCCATAAGAGCTTCCTTTATCCTGCGGATCTTCTCCGGATAATGAGCCATATGTTTCTCTCCGCCGGTCTTAAGAAGTCTGGCGTATGCGTAACGCAAAGGTTTATGCTCATCCTGCCAGTCATCCATGCATTTATAATATGAAAGGATCACATTCATATCCGCACAGTATTCCGTAATTGCATTCCGGCGCACAGGCTGTGGTTTCAGAGGATGGACCGCACACCTTGAAGTTCCCTTCTGTGTAGGTGGTTCATATACTCCACTCAGCAGAAGGACCACAAAGGTCATATCATAAGTCAGTGAGATCTGTCCTGGTATGCCATATCTTTCCCTCAGTTCTCTGCAAAGTCCGCAGTAAAAAAGAACGGTACATATCAAAATCTTTAAATTTGATCTCCGGTTTATTAACTGTCACATATCCGAACATTTCAGCTCCTCTTTACGAATTTCGTGTGGCATTTCGGACATTCGATCTCTATCTTGCCTTTCCCCCTGGGAATACGGACCTTCTGTCCACAGCCCGGGCAACTGTAAATATGGTGCGTTTTTCTTTGTTTCATCAGATTTTTTCTTTTATTGAAACGAAGCCGGAACTTCGATGTCATCTGAAGATATTTCTGGTTCTCCGCATAACGCTGCTGAATATTTCTGGAAAAAATACGAAAATACGCATACACGATCGCCGCAATTCCCAGAAAATCAAAAATACTGCCCAGATTTCTGTTGAACATGGTGATAAACATAGTCAGAATGATCAGCACCAGTGCGGCTCCCATGGTAAACCTGGAAAGTTCATCCACTCCGTAGCGTCCCTGCATAAACTTGTTAAATTTGTCTCTCATAGAATCTGCATCTCCTTTTTACTGCCGGTATTACTGTTTCCGCCTCTTCAAAAAGAATGCGCCGAAGCTGTTACCGGTCATTACATACCTGGAAAATGTAGAATTTAAGATAATAGGACTCATCTGCCGACCAGAGGATCGGATGATCCGGTGCCTGTGTACGATACTCTACCTGGCGAAGTCTCTTGTGTACATTCTTCGCAGCCTGACCGATCGTCTGTGTAAACAGCTCATAGGTCATGAAGTGAGAGCAGGAACAGGTTGCAAGAAAACCGCCATCTTTTACAAGACGCATAGCTCTTAAGTTGATCTCACGATAACCTTTTACCGCATTTTTTTACGGAACTTCTGGATTTCGTAAATGCCGGAGGATCCAGGATCACCACATCAAATTTTCTCTCCCTTCTCCTCAAGTTCCGGGAGAAGTTCAAATACATCTTCACAGAGAAACTTCACAGTTCCGTCCAGTCCGTTAAGTTCTGCATTGCGTCTTGCCTGATTTACCGCAGTTTCAGATGCATCCACACCCAGAACACTCTGTGCTCCTGCAATTCCCGCATTCAGTGCAAATGATCCGGTATGTGTAAAGCAGTCCAGCACTTTCGCATTTTTGCAAAGTCGCTGGATTGCCAGACGGTTGTATTTCTGATCCAGGAAAAATCCGGTCTTCTGTCCGTCCTTGATGTCCACTTCATATTTTACACCATTCTCTTCAATCTGAACGATCGTCGGAAATTCTTCTCCGATAAATCCCTTGGTAAGTTCCATCCTTCCTGGCGGCGGACCTTTGCATCACTTCTCTCATAGACACCCCGGATCTGGATCCCGTCCTCTGCAAGAATATCCTTCAGCGCCTCAATGATCGTTCCCTTAAGGCGGTCGATCCCAAGTGCCAGAGACTGTACTACCAGCACGTCAGAAAACTTATCCACAACAAGGCCAGGAAGAAAATCTGCCTCCCCGAAGATCACGCGGCAGCTTCCGGTGTCTACGACTTTTTTTTTGCGGTATTCCCAGGCATCACGGACACGTTGCCTCAAAAAAGTCCTCATTGATCTCTCTGTGCTCATCTCTGGTGAGCATACGCACAGCAATCTTGGAATTGGTGTTGATAAACCCTCTTCCCATCGGATAACCGTCAAAATCGTGGACCAGCACAATATCTCCGTTCACGAAGCTTCCCATGATCGTTGCGATCTCATTATCATATACCCAGAGGCCTCCTGATTTCAGGAATCTGCCTTCGCCTTTTTTCAATGTTACTACTGCCAGGCTCATAAATTCTACCTTTTCCCTTTCTCATTTCCCTGTAACGGTTTCCAGTGTATGAATTCCATAAAACCGATTTATGGTCAATTTTAGCACAGAAGAAAATATTTTTCCAGTGCTTCCCCAAATCCTTCATATAAAACACAACAAAAAGCCGCCGCAGAAACTGAAATTCCAGTCTCTGCGGCGGCAGGCTTTATTTCCTGATCATGGAAACTGTTCAAAAATCTCTTTACTGTGCTGACTCTTCCTCAGAAGTATCGGTATTCTCACCGTAAAGTCCTGCAAGATATTTCATCGTCTCCTTATAAAGAGTCTGTTTATCTTCTTCTGTTACATCTGCAAGAAGAGCAGCAGCCTCATCTGTAGTATCTGAATTTTCTTCCGTGATCTCAATTCCAAAAAAGTTTCTTGAGGTTCTGATCCATCATGTTCAGCTCCGGTGTGAGATATGTCTCAGTTCCGTCTGCCACATAAGATCCTGTACCGTCTTTCAGGATATCATAATACTGCTTCTCAACAGTCTCGGCAACGCTCTTCGCTGTCTGCTGGTCCAGAGTTACTGTTGCCACAGCTTCCGTATTCTCAGTTGCTGCCAGAAGGGCATCCGCATCACCTTCATACTCTCCTTTTACAAAGAGTTCAAACTTGTCGTAGTATGTCTTATTCTCTTCGCTGAGTACGGAAGTGTCAATCTGGGAAGCATCCGCTTCTGCACCTGAAGTCTCTGACTGATCAGAGGACTCCTCAGAAGAATCCGTATTCTCCTCTGTTGCCTCCGGGATTCCCGTTTCATCTGCTGAAGTTCCCTCTGCTGTATCCTCTGTGGAATCTTCCTCTGTGTAAGTTCCGTCCTCGGTCGCATCCGGGATTTCTGTCTCACTGCTATCTGCAGAATCCTCCGCCGGCGCTTCTTCCTGATCGTTCTCCTCTGTGGAGCTTTTCGATCACATTATCTCCCAGCACATCGGAATTTACGTTATTCATAATATCGTCATCATCTTCGGTACTCTGATCCACGTCTACGGTATCATCCGGGTTCTCTTCATCCATGGAATCCCCTGTCTCTGCCGCAGAAGTTTGTACTTGCGCCTGTTGTATTGGCATCTACCTGTTCCAGTGTCTGTTTCACGTCATCATAGTTATAACCCTGCTGAGCGATCTGCTGAAGCAGAGAAACAATTTTATCAATGTCATCCTGCTTACTGAAATATTATTCTGGTTCGCCACATTGATTACAATATTCTGGATCTCATCCGCATTCTGCACATCGTTCTGGATCACGTCCATCTTGGACTGGTTCACTACTGTTGTCGCCTGGTCTTTACCAACCTTATCCGCAAGCTCTCCGGTTGTCACGATCTCCTGGTTAGCAAGTTTGGTCTTGGTCGCATCCAGTTTCTCTCCACTGGCTTTCTCATAGGCCATCTGAATACCTGTCAGTGCACCGGTTCCGGATACTTCCATCGGGCATGCGGCAATGACTTCACAGTTCTTGACACCGGATGTGGAAAGAGAAGTGGCGATCATATTACCGGTTACCCAGTTAAGGTTGGCAGTACGGACTTTAATTCCGCCGGACTGGGTTGGTTTTACATAAGCACAGCTTAATGTATGGGAACCGATCTGCTCCTGTGGTGCAATATTATCCAGATGATTGTGCTCATCCTGGTTGGTAACAGTTAAAATCTGAACCTGATCTGCACTTACATTAAAATATTTCATCATTGTCTGTTTCTGGGCATCGGAAAGATCTGCTCCAAGTGTTACAACCTTGGTTGCATCCGCAAATACAGGATTTACGCTTCCTGCCACAAGGCATGCGCTGCAAAGCAGGGCTGCGATCATATTTCTTTTTTTTCATTGAACTTTCCCTCCTGATATATTTCTTATAAATTGGCTGTATCTGTTTACATTTTTACAGTGTAAAGCGAACATTTCACCTTCTGCTTTACCATGTGTTCATGAACATGACCGTTTCATGATTTGTCGTTCATATTATATCACAGATACGATCATATTTGTAATTTATATTATATGAAAAAGCCGCTTTTGACAGCGGCTTTCTGTTTAGATCTGTTTTTAATTTTCCGGATTTTTCTGCTTTTTTAAATAATTCCAGATTTTTTTATTCATTGTCCGA
>ENA-OQAX01000161-OQAX01000161.1-human-gut-metagenome-genome-assembly--contig:-NODE-161-length-15320-cov-2.348845_pt1 | contig 15320 bp, 12 predicted proteins | sample MGYA00242741_ERZ504539 | MGnify/ENA primary metagenome ERZ504539 (study PRJEB26092, sample SAMD00036277) | human gut metagenome | host: Homo sapiens | study: EMG produced TPA metagenomics assembly of... | reverse complement strand
ATTCCCCAATCCATGATGAAACCGAAAAAATAGCCGGCAGGCAGGGAGATAAGGAAATAGGCGATGAATGCGATATACATCATGGGTTTCACATCTGCGATTCCACGAAGGGCATTGGCGAAATTTATCTGTAATCCATCACCAAACTGGTAGATGATGAACGGAATGATAAGTTGTGCTACCATTACGCTGACCGCCGGACTGTCGCTGAACCATCCTCCCAGTTCGTTACGCAGCAGGAAGATGGGCAGGGCGCCTATCAGTGCGATGAGCAGCATGATATGGAATCCGGCGTATGCAGAGCGCCTGACGTTCATCCGGTCATTCTGTCCGCGGAAGTTGCTAACCCGCACGGCAACGGCTGCTCCCATGCCATAATACATCATAAAGCAGATTTGGGAAATGGCGAGCATCACTTGGTGGGCCGCCAGAGCAGTAGTCCCGATCCATCCCACCATAATGGCACTGAGACTGAACGAAGCAGTTTCCATTCCCATCTGCATGGCAATGGGCCATCCCAGTTTGTTCAGGTGCAGGAAGTCTGCCCGGTTGAGCGTATTGTGTAGAAAGCCTTCTTTATAAATATGATAACGTCGGGTACAGAAAAAAATGACGGCGAACACGATCACCATCATGATACGGGAGGCCAATGTGGAAATTCCCGCTCCCAGCAATCCCATTTCGGGCATTCCCAGTTTACCGTAAATCAGGATGTAGTTGCCGATGATGTTCATCACATTTCCTGCCAATAAGATCCACATGGAAACGCGGGTGTCGGTTATGCCATCGGCAAATTGCTTGAAACCGTTGAAAAGCAGTACAAACAACAAGGATATCAGTAAAACGATGAAGTAGGGACGCATTAAAGGCAGCAGTTCTTCGGGTTGCCCCAGCCGGTGGATATTCAGATAGAGTATCCACATGATGAGTGTGAGCAATACTGCCAGCAGTGTATTGGCAAACAGGCTGTTCTTCAGCATCCGTCCCACTACATGGGTTTCTCCCCGTCCGAACAGGCTCCCCACGATAGGGGTCAGCCCGTATGAGAATCCGGTAGCGAAAATAATGGCCAAAGTAAACATATTGTTGACAAAACTGGCGGCGGCTAATTCATTCGTGCTGTGATGGCCTATCATCAATGTATCGGCAAAACCCAAAATGATGACACCTATCTGGCCGATAACGATAGGGATACCTAAAGTGAAAAGTGCTTTGTAATGTTGCATGGTTAATAAATTGCTAATGTGCCAATATGCTAATTTGCAACTGGCTGCGCTGTGTTCCGCATGGCGCAGCCAGTTGGCAAATTAGCACATTATCAGGTCGGCAAATTACTTTTATAGTAGAGTGTGGAACAATTTTCTCGCACAAATGTTTTTTGTGCAGCTTCTTTTATCTGGCCGGCAGTGACCGAGCGATATTTGTTTACTTCATTGTTAATATCTTCCGCTTTGCCGGTCAGTTCAAAATAAGCCAGATTGGTAGCCACATTCAGGTAATTCAGGTTATTGAATATCTGTTCGCTTTCATAGCGGTTCTTTACTTTTTCCAGCTCGTCCTCGTCCACACTTTCTTCCGTCAATGCCTTCAGTTCCTGCCATACGGCTGTTTCGGCAGCTTCCAGCGTGACGCCTGGGGCGGGTTTGCCGGTGATATGGAACAATCCCTCGTCAATGCTGCCCGAGATATAGGCGTCGATGCTGTTGAATACCTGTTTCTTTTGCACCAGATGCTGCACCAGGCGGCAGGAACGTCCGCTACTTAGCAAGTCGCTCAGCATATCAAAAGCATAATAGTCGGGATGGCGTCGTTCACAGATATGGAATGCCATAAAGAGCGCGTCTACAGGCACGTTCCGCTCCACTGTCAGCCGGCGTTCCTCCGTTTGCCGGGGTTCTGCCGGCAGTGAGCGGGGGGGGACGTTGCGGCGCGGGATAGGGCCGAACCACTTTTCGGCCAGTGCCACTGTCTCTTCAAAAGTAATATGTCCCGTTACAGCCAGAATGGCATTGTCCGGTGCATAATATTTAAAGAAAAAGGCTTTTACCTCTTCAAGGGTGGCATTGGCTATGTGGCTGATTTCTTTACCGATGGTAGGCCACTGGTACGGATGCACCTTATAAGCTAGGGCGCGTAGCAGATGTGAGGCGTCTCCGTATGGCTGGTTCAGGTTCCGCTGTTTGAACTCTTCGATTACCACTTGCCGTTGCACTTCCAGACTGCGCGGGTTAAAGTCGAGGGATAACATACGGTCACTCTCCAGCCAGAATCCGGTTTCCACATTCTGACGAGGGAGGGTGATGTAATAATTGGTTATGTCATTATTTGTCCATGCGTTATTCTCGCCTCCGGCATTTTGTACCGGAGTGTCATAGTCGGGCACATGGACGGAGCCTCCGAACATCAGGTGCTCAAACAGATGGGCGAATCCGGTATGATCAGGATCTTCATCGCGTGCGCCCACATCGTACAGTAGGTTCAATGCCACCATCTGAGTCGTATTGTCCTCATTGTGTATCACACGCAGCCCGTTGGACAAGGTGTATCGGTTAATGTTAATCATCTGAGTCGCAAATTACTGAATACTTGCCTTGAGAATCCGGATATTCTCTATAGGGCGGTCTGCGCGGTTCGTTTTTGCTATTTCAATATTGTCCACTACTTCCATACCTTCGGTTACTTCACCGAATACGGTATAAGAACCGTCCAAGTGGGGAGCGCCGCCTATGGTGCTGTATGCTTTGATCTGTTCGGGGGTGAAGCGGAATTTCTCTTCTTTGTCCGCCAGCTCACGGGCTTGGGCTTCCAAGGTGTCCTGTAATTCCAGTAATCCGGCATTGTCTCCCGCCTTGCGCATCTTGTATATTTCCTTCATGTGCTGGCGTGCCAGACTGTCGAATAGAGCCTCTTCACGCTGTTCGTTTATTTTGTTCTCCATGCCCAGCAATTGCGGTTCGGTGAACTTGCGTCCGGTAACAATATAGAACTGGCAACCCGATGAAGCCTTTTCGGGGTTCACATCATCACCCTGGCGTGCTGCCGCCAATACTCCTTTCTTGTGGAAGAATTTCGGATTGAACTCAGCGGGAATGGTGTAACCCACATCACCGCTGCCCAGCATGGCAGTATCCGATGCGTTTTTGCTGTCCGGATCGCCAGCTTGGATCATGAATTGTTTGATAACCCGGTGGAACAATGTACTGTCATATACTCCTTCTTTTACCAGTTTGATAAAGTTATCACGATGTTTCGGCGTTTCATTATACAGGGCCACTGTGATATTTCCCATGGTGGTTTCCAGTTTTACCAAGGTACGCTTTTCATTTTCCATATGATGATTTGTTTGTCTTTTCGAGCCGGCGTTGCATGCAGTCAATGCAATGAAGGCTAGGCATATTAGTAAAATCTTGTTTGAAGTCATGAGCTATTTTTTATTTATCGGACAAAGATAGGAAATAAAATTGAGAGTAAGAGCGGAAAAGCGAAGAAAGGAAGGATAAAAAAGGGAGAGAGCGGAGGAATACTTCAGACGCAGACGCGGCAGAAACAGGTCTTTTTTTTCCTCACAAACGTGCGTGTTCTTATAATTTGTAGAGAAGAAAAGTAAATGGGGCAGAGTGAGGGGAAGAGAAGCACCGGAAAGAGAAAAGACGAAAAGAAAAATAGATAAAAAAGACCGGCGGCAAAACCGGAAGATGATAAGACTTGAAAAAAGAAAAATTAAAAAAAGTTTCTGAATAACATGGTTTGCATAAGTCTTGAAATTCGCATTGAATAGTAGTATGGCATCCATCGTTTCAGAGGGAAGTCTTTGATGAAGGATGCCGGATTTATATCATATTTGTAAATATGCGCGCACGTGTGTGAGAAAAAAAGGAACTGCGTCTACGTTGGAAGTAGCTTCCGTCTTCTTGGAAATCTGTCGGCTTGTCCGTATTGTTCATATTATGGGAACAGACGGGAGAGCTGAAAGATTTAAATTTTGCGGGGGTAAGATTATAGATCTTTCCTAGTGGCAACAGGTAGTCCGTAAGTTCTTTTTTAATAAATTATGGGAAACAAAAGATAAAAGCTGCGTTCTTTCAACCATTATGCCGATAAAATTGTTTAAATTTGCAGGAATACTTGTACAGACACTCGATGAAGAAAAAATATGTTCGTTGGACATTGTGGACGATAGCATCTCCGTTCATTCTGTTCATCATTTTATGTATATTGATTTATTTGCCACCTATTCAGAATTTTCTGGTGGACAAAGCTGCTGTATATGCCTCGGAAGCTACTGGTATGAATATCTCCGTGGGACGTATCTCTTTGTCTTTTCCGTTGAATCTGGTGGTGACCAATGTAGATGCTGCTTCCCCGCATAATGATACGTTGCTCAGTGTACGCCGCCTGCAAGTGAATGTGCAGTTGCTGCCACTGCTGAAAAAAGCAGGTAGAAGTGGATGGCATATCCCTGCAAGGAGCCACAGTGAATTCTAATGACTTGATACATGGCATGAAATTGAACGGTACTTTGGGGGAATTGTTCATTTCCAGTCATGGAGTGGCACTGGACCCCGAAACTGCCATCGTTAACAAAGTCTTGTTGAAAGATACGGATTTATCTCTTTGCCTGAATGACACCGCTGCGGCCGATACGGCTGCAAGCGACACCACCTATTGGAAAATAATATTGCAGGATATTGATTTACAGAATGTATCCTTTGCGCTGGATATGCCTTTGGACAGCTTGTCATTGGCGGCTTCGCTGGATAATGCCATACTGCGCGACGGGCTGATAGACTTGCATAAATCGGCCTATTCGCTGCAAACGTTTCGGATAGAGAACGGACGTGTGCGTTACGATAACGGGAAGCCGCTGGCTGCCGACAGCCTGTCCTCCGGACTGGACCCCTCCCATATTGCACTGACGGATATCGGTGTGAAACTGGATTCCCTATACTACGGAGGTAGGAATATGAAAGCCATAATCAGCCAGTTTGTGCTGAAAGAGCGCTCGGGAGTGGAAATCGTTTCTGCCACAGGGCGGATGGTTTCCAATGACAAGGTGCTGCGTGTGCCTTCAATTGAAACTGGAAACCCGGGATTCTTATCTGGAACTGAACGCTGCGATGGATTGGAATGCCTTGGATTTTTAAGGATGAAGGCTTGGTGTCCGCACGGCTGATGGCTGATATAGGAAAGCCGGATGTGGTGAGATTCATGGGAAGTATGGATGAAAAGTTTATCCGGCAGTATCCTTCCGAACCCTTGCGCATCCGTACAGGGATCGACGGTGATTTGAACAAGCTGAAACTGACTACGCTGACTGCCGAGCTGCCCGGTGCATTGGGATTGTTCGCCCGGGGGGAACTAACCCATCTGACAGACAGTCTGCTGCGCGGGGGGGATATCACTTTGGAAGCTGAAACCAAGGATTTGAAGTTTGTTTCCACGTTGGCTGAAGGAATAGAAATTCCATACGGAACGCGCTTGGAAGGCAAATTTACGATGGCGGGCACTAAAATGGGCACGGACCTGCTGCTGATGCAGCCCGAAGCCCAGGCGGTGGTTGCGGCCGATACTATTCCTATAACGGTTTATAATGACAGCATCTCCGTAGCGGATGATTTCAAGATGGAACGGGCAGCCCGTCTGTTTGCCAAATACGACTTGTCGCGTGACAGGTATGAGGCAGACTTGGCTGTCAATCATTTTGACCTGCACCAGTTTATGCCTGCCGATTCTTTGTACACCTTGTCCACCCGTCTGAAAGTGGAGGGGGAAGGTTTTGACTTTTTCTCTCCCCGTACTTATTTCAATGCGGAGGGCGGCATAGACCGTTTCCATTATGGCAGTTATCATCTGACAGGAATTTCATTGGCTGCCGGACTGGAGAAATCAAAGGTGCATGCTTCACTGGCAGTGAAAAACTGGACCATGGATATCAAGGCGCATTTGATGGTATCTTGAAACCTCATGATGTTTCGGGCGACTTGAAAATGGATGTGGCTCATTTGGATTGGCAGGCGCTTCATCTGATGGATACCCGTTTTCAGACCTCCCAGCACCTGGGGGTCCGTTTCAGCAGTGACCTCAGAAAAAGGTATGTCGTAGAGGCCGAGATGACGAATGCCACGATTGTCACTGCCAAACGCACTTCCCATTCCAAGGACCTGTTTGCCGGATTCAGCACTTCCAGAGATTCCACTTTTGCTTATCTGCGTGCGGGGGATCTTGATTTGAGTCTGGAAGGAGCAGGGCACATGGAATACATTTCCGGCAGGGCGGATTTGCTGATGAAGAAACTGGCGGAACAATGGGAAAGCAAACATATTGAACAGGAGGAGCTTCGGGAATTTCTTCCGGGACTATGTCTGAAAATATCTTCCGGTCCCGATAATCCGATAGCCAATTATCTGTCAATGATGGGGTTGTCATACACTCGTCTGTTTATGGATGTGGATTCATCTCCGGCAGAGGGATTGAACGGGGAGGCTTATTTATATGGATTGCGTACAGACAGCCTGACTTTGGATACCATTTATCTGGATGTACAGCAGGACCTGAATGGCATAAATATGTTGAGCGGAGTGGTGAACGGACCCAAACCGGGACAGGAGGCGTTTGATGTGACGCTGGAGGGAAATGTGGGAAACAACAGCGCCCAGTTGTTGGTTCAATACCTGAATGCCCGTAAAGAACAGGGAGTATATATGGGAGTGATGGCCGACCTGCGCCGCCACGGCATACGCATGAAGGTTTTTCCGGAGCATCCCACGTTGGTATACCGTACCTTTTACCGTGAATAAAAAATAACTATATTTTATCTGGCTGACAACGGGCGGATTCATGCAAATCTGGATTTGCATGACGAGCAGGGGACCGGACTCAGTTTCTATACCAATCGGGAAGATACCATAGCCAAACAGGATATGACGGTGGAGCTTTCACGCATCAATCTGAAAGAATTCCGGCGTATCCTTCCCTATATGCCTGATATGGAAGGATGGATCGGAGCAGAAGCGCATTATATAGATTCCGGTCCGTATATGATGGTGAGCAGTGATTTGCGTATAGATGAATTCAAATATGAAGGCAGTGCGTTGGGAAATTGGGAACTGGGTGGTGTGTATCTGCCTGGTGAGGCAAAGGATCATCATCTGGATGCCTATATACGCCATGATGGTGAGGAGATAGCTCATTTGGGAGGTATCTATCTGCCCGCGGAGGAAGGAACGGGAAGTCTGAGCGCGGATATAGCCTTCGAACATTTTCCGCTGAATGTCGCCAATCCGTTTGTGCCCGACCGCATGGTGGAACTGGACGGGGATATTGATGGAACATTGTCCATGAAAGGTGATCCGGCCAAACCCTTGCTGAATGGGGAACTGGCATTGGATTCCGTGACTTTCTTCATGCCGGAGATGTCTGCAATGTTCCGTTTTGATAATGAACCGGTGCAGGTGGTGAACAGTAAGATGATGTTCAAGGAGTTCGATATATTCACCAAAGGCAAGACTCCTTTTACCATTAACGGCGAGGTGGACTTCTCGGATTTGGAACGGACGGCAGTGAACCTTAAAATGCATGCCGAGAATTATGAGTTGCTGAATGCCCCCCGTACCAAGCGGGCTATGGTTTACGGCAAGATGTATGTGGATTTTAACGCAACGCTGCGCGGTCCTGTGGAGGAACTGGTGATGCGGGGGAACATGAACATATTGGGGAAGACCAATGTGACCTATGTCCTGAAAGACTCTCCCTTGACGGTGAACGATCGTTTGGGGGATATGGTGACTTTTGTCAATTTCAACGACACAACTTCGGTAGAGGAGTCCTCTGTCCAGCAAATCTCTTTGGGAGGGATGGATGTGGCCATGACCATGCATATAGACCAGGCGGTGCAGGCACGTGTGGATCTGGTGCCGGACGGCTCCAACTATATGTTGCTGGAAGGAGGCGGAGACTTGTCATTCCAGTACACTCCTCAGGGGGATATGTTGCTGACCGGGCGTTATTCCCTGATGAGCGGGGAGATGAAATACCAGATTCCGATTATTCCGCTGAAGACTTTTAATATTCAAAATGGCAGTTATGTGGAGTGGACGGGAAATATCATGAATCCGCAACTGAACATTACCGCGACCGAAAGGGTCCGTGCTTCGGTGGGCGAGGATGGAAAGACTTCGCGTATCGTCGGGTTTGATGTAGGGATCGCTTTGAGCCAGAGTCTGGAGAATCTGGGGCTGGCGTTTACCCTTTCGCTCCCGAGGATGCGTCTGTGCAAGACCAGCTGAATGCCATGTCGGTGGAGGAACGGGGAAAACTGGCTGTCACCATGCTGGTGACCGGAATGTATATGGCTGAAGGAAACTCTACGGGAGGATTTAATGTGAATAATGCCTTGAACTCATTCCTGCAGAGCGAAATCTCGAATATTGCCGGAAAAGCACTTGATATCAATGTGGGCATGGAAACGGTGGATGATGCCGATAGCGGCGGGAAACGCACGGATTATAATTTCCAGTTCGCCAAACGTTTCTGGAATAACCGCTTCCGTATAGTGGTAGGCGGTAAAGTGTCTACCGGAAGTACGGTACAGCAGGATGAAACCTTTATTGATAATGTATCCATAGAATACCGCTTGGACAACAGCGGTACCCGGTATGTCAAGCTCTTCCACGACAAGAACTATGAGAGTGTGCTGGAAGGTGAGATCATAGAGACCGGTGTGGGTATTGTGCTTCGCAAGAAGATGAGTCACCTGGGCGAACTGTTTATTTTCAAGTCTAAGAAGAAAAAATGATTGTTGGAGATATGGAGAGAAAACATAACATAAACCTGCTTCTATTATCGGTATTGTTGCTGATGACAGCTGCCTGCTCTACTACCAGGAATTTGCCGGAAGACGAAACGCTATATGTCGGTGTGAAAAATATGGAGATTCTGAATGAAGACAAGACCCCTGCCGGTGTCCAGACTTTGGAAGAGGTGGAGGCTGCTTTGTCTTATCCTCCCAATAATGCCATTTTGGGAAGCAACTCCTTGCGTTTTCCCATTCCTTTCGGTTTGTGGATATACAATGATTTTGTGAAATACCAGGATAAAAAGGGGGTGGGGCATTGGATCTTCAACAAGCTGGGGTCTACTCCGGTGTATTTGTCTACGGTGAATCCGGAAACCCGTGTGAAGGTGGCCACCAATCTGTTGCATGATTATGGCTTTTTCAATGGTGCTGTGACTTATTCTGTAGACTCGTTGAAGAATCCTCGGAAAGCCAAGTTAAGTTATAAGATTGATATGGCGAACCCTTATTATCTGACTCTGTCATGTATCTGAAATATCCTCCTCGCGCCGATAGTCTGATCAGGGCTGCTTATGACCAGAGGGTATTGCATAAAGGAGATAATTTCAGTGTATTGAAACTGGAGGAGGAACGCCAGCGGCTGAGTACCCTTTTCCGTAACAATGGTTATTATTATTTCCGTCCTGAATTCATTACTTTCCGTGCGGATACCTTGCGCAACCGGGAATGGTCAGTTTGCAGGTTGTCCCGAAAGCCGGAGTGCCTGCCGATGCGAAAAGACCTTATTATATAGGGAATACTTCTATTTATCTTACCGGATATAAAGGGGAGGAACCTACTGATTCCATCGTCTTTCCGGGAATGACTTTACACTATAGCGGTAAGAAACCCGGTATCCGTCCCGGAGTATTGGCTAAGCGCTTCTTTTACCAGAAAGGGCAGCTTTATTCTCAGGCCCGTCAGAATTTCACGCAGGAAGCTTGGCGCGTTTTGGGCATTTTCAAATTTGCCGAGTTCCGCTATGCCCCGCAAGATACATTGCCGGGGTGTGATACGCTGAATGTGCGGATGAATGCTACATTCGATTTGCCGTATGACGGAGAACTGGAATTCAATGTGACTACCAAAAGTACGGATCAGACTGGTCCCGGAGCGATTTTCAGCCTCTCGCGGAAGAATTTCATGCGTACAGCCGCCACGCTTTCTTTCCAGTTGAAAGGGTCATACGAATGGCAGACCAATTCTACGGCGGATGGGAACAGTTCTAAATTGAATTCATACGAGCTGGGAACTTCTTTCTCATTGGAGTATCCTCGCCTGGTGTTGCCGTGGATGAGTAAAAAAAATGATGCGCTCACGATTTCCGCAGCATACCTCGTTTAAGTTGTATGCCAGTCAGTTGAACCGTGCCCGTTTTCTTTAAAATGCTTTCTTTCGGTGGAACGGTGTCATACGATTTCCAGCCTTCGCGGGTATGGAAACATACGGTGACTCCTTTCAGACTGGCATTTAATACGTTGCAGCATACTACTACACGTTTTGATACGATAGTGGACAAGAACCGGAGTTTGAAAATCAGTTTGGGAAATCAGTTTATCCCGGCTATGAGTTATACGTTTACGTATGATAACGCCCCGTTGAAGAAACGCAATAATTTATGGTGGGAAACTTCCTTTACTTCGGCAGGTAATCTGACTTCGTTGGTGTATGCTGCTTTTGGGAAGGGATTCAAAGAAACAGATAAGAAGTTATTAAACAGTCCTTATGCGCAATTCCTGAAAATGACATCCGAAGTGCGTTGTTTGTTTAAAGTCGGAGAGAAACAGCATATAGCCACTCGTTTGATGGGGGGAATTTTGTATGCATATGGGAACCAGACTGTAGCGCCTTACAGCGAGCAGTTCTATATTGGGGGAGCTAACAGTATCCGTGCGTTTACAGTGCGCTCTATCGGCCCCGGTTCTTATCGTCCCGAAGATAAACAGTATGGTTATCTGGATGAAACTGGAGATGTGAAGTTGGAAGCGAATGTGGAATACCGTTTCCCTATCCTGGGTGATTTGTACGGGGCAGCTTTTCTGGACGCGGGAAATGTGTGGCTGCTGCGTGAGCAAAAGAATGAGGAAGGTGAGAATATACGTCCCGGCGGTTTGCTTACTCTTCGTAATTTTGCTAAAAAGTATAGCTTTGGGTACTGGGGTGGGATTGCGTTATGACCTTACTTTCCTGGTGATCCGCCTGGATCTGGGTATTGCTCTTCATGATCCGTATGATACCGGCAAGAAAGGATATTATAATATTCCTAAGTTTAAGGATGGACTGGGATTGCACTTTGCCATCGGCTATCCTTTCTAGAAATAGGGCTTGATTTGCGTCAAAAGGAGGGAAATGATTGATTTATGCTTCGAATTTGAATGGAATGTTAGCTTTTTCCTCCGTATTATTTTGTAGCTTTGTACCATCAAATATTCAATTTTAAATAAATAAACTATGAAACCAACTTTATTTTTATTGGCGGCTGGTATGGGCACCGTTACGGAGGATTGAAGCAATTGGATGGTCTGGGTCCTAACGGCGAAACTATTATGGATTATTCTATTTATGACGCTATCAACGCCGGTTTTGGAAAACTGGTCTTTGTTATCCGTAAAGATTTTGAACAAGATTTTCGTGAAAAGATTATTTCTAAATATGAAGGTCATATTCCTTGCGAATTGGTATTCCAGGCTTTAGACAATCTGCCGGAGGGTTTTACTTGTCCTGCGGAGCGTACAAAACCTTGGGGAACTAACCATGCTGTCATGATGGGAGCTGATGTGATACAGGAACCGTTTGCGGTGATCAATTGCGATGACTTCTATGGCCGTGACTCGTTCCAGGTAATGGGCAAGTTCCTTTCTGCACTGCCCGAAGGTGCTAAAAACACGTATGCTATGGTGGGCTTCCGTGTAGGAAATACATTGAGCGAGAGTGGAACGGTATCCCGCGGCATCTGTGGAACCAATGCGGATCATTTGTTGACTTCCGTGGTAGAACGTACCAAAATTCAGCGCATAGACGGAGAAGTGAAGTATATTGATGACAATGGCGAATGGACAGCTACCCCTGACACAACTCCGGTGAGCATGAACTTCTGGGGCTTTACTCCTGATTACTTTGCTTACAGCAAGGAATTCTTTAAAGCATTCTTGAGCGATCCTAAAAATATGGAAAACTTGAAGAGCGAATTCTTTATTCCGCTGATGGTGGACAAGCTGATTAATGACGGTACTGCTACCGTTGAGGTATTGGATACTACCAGCAAATGGTTTGGAGTAACTTATCCTGAAGACCGTCAGAGTGTGGTTGATAAGATCCAGGCATTGGTGGATGCCGGTGAATATCCTGCGAAATTATTTTAAGATGAGAGGTAGTGTGGTCACACTTATATAATTTACTTTCGGGGGTGTCCGTTTTTTTCGGACAGCCCCCGTTGGATTACTATTTCTTATCTTCTGTTTTTATTATTGCATCTTGTATTCGCTGGGAGATAACCCGGTATGGTGCTTAAAGTATTTGCCAAAAAAGGAAGGGTTCGGGAAATTCATAAAATAGGCTACTTCCTGAATAGACATGACGGAATATTTCAATAGAGCTTTAGCTTCCAGTATTACATATTCGTCAATCCATTCTCCGGCGGTTTTTTCCGCTTACTTTCTTTACTACGGTGGAGAAATGTTTGGGACTCAGGAATAATTGCTCCGCGTAAAAGTCTACGCGTCTTTTCTTTGCGGTGATGTTCAGTCAGCAGATTAATGAATTGATTAAATAATACTTCTTCTCTTTTCAGTGATTTCGGATTTTCAGAAAGGAATTCCGGCTGTCTTCTATGAAGAATAGAACCTATCTTGTATAAATAGGCTCCCATCAGCTACGTACGATTTCTGTTTTGAAGTTATCGTTCCGGCTTACTGTTTCTTTCTATGAGTTGATAGAAGGATTTCAGTTCCTGCACTTCTTCTTCTGTCAAATGGAATTTGGGATTCTCTTTCAATGAGATGAAAAATGGCATGAAACTGTTCAGGTTGATATACATCTCTTTTAAGAAATCAGATGATATTAAAAACATTTGTGACAAATGAATGCCCGGTGATAACATGGACTGTAGAATATCGCCAGGAGCGCAAATAATCAGATCGTTTTGCTCAATGTCGTATTCCCGTAAATTGATATTGACTTTGGCAGAGCCTTTTTCACGGATAGAGATAATGATTCCATCCAGCCGTAATGGGTATTTAAAGATGGGGTTCATATTCTCGGGGATGTAATGTTCGCTTCTATCCATTACGAAATCATTGTTAATCCCTTTTAGACTGGGATTCATCTGTCGGATACGGGCTATGGATATATTTCCTATTTCATGTTCCATATTTCTTAATTTTGCCTCAAATGTATAAATCAAAAGTCAATAATCCACTCTTTTTTTCTCATAATATTATTTTTTAATTGAAATTGACGGATGTGAATTCGGAGGCGTGTGATGGCAGGAATTCTTAATTCTATTTAAAAGGGGGATGCTGGCAAACTATTTGTACATAATAACGTGTATATTTAACAACAGAATTATAAAGAACAAAACTATGTCAATGTATTGGATCTTATTTATTGGAATCGCGGTAATCAGCTATATTGTACAGAATAGTCTGCAAAGCAAGTTTAAGAAATACTCGAAGATGCCTTTGGCCAGCGGTATGACAGGAAAGGATGTGGCTGAAAAAATGTTGCATGATAACGGTATCTATGACGTGCGTGTAACCAGCACTCCGGGTATGCTGACCGATCATTATAATCCGGCAAACAAAACGGTGAACCTTAGTGAAGGGGTATATGGAAGCAACAGTGTGGCTGCTGCGGCAGTTGCCGCCCATGAATGCGGACACGCCGTGCAACATGCGCGTGCATACGCTCCGCTAAAGATGCGCTCGGCTTTGGTGCCTGTGGTGCAGTTCTCATCTTCTATTATGACTTGGGTGTTACTGGCAGGTATTTTGATGGTGAATACTTTCCCGCAGTTATTGTTGGCAGGAATTTGTCTTTTTGCCATGACCACTCTTTTCAGCTTTATTACGTTGCCTGTTGAGATCAATGCCAGCCAGCGTGCGTTGGTATGGTTGAGCAAGGCCGGAATTACAAATTCATATAACCATCATGCGGCAGAGGATGCGCTGCGTTCGGCTGCTTATACGTATGTGGTTGCGGCACTTAGTTCGTTGGCTACACTGATTTACTATATAATGATTTATATGGGACGTCGTGACTAAGACCTTATAAGGGAAATATATTTTTATTATAGAGGGCTGCCTGCGGGCAGCCTTTTCTAGTTATATTTTGATTAGTTTCGAAATAATTTTTGTTTTAATCTCTTTTTCTTTTTCGTTTTAATTTGTATTTTTGCCCTGTCAGCAAAATGAGATAATACCTATGAAAAACATTGGGAGCCATCAAATACTTGGTCATTTAGAATAATTTGATGATGAGAAACACAATAAAGTTTAAAATATATATGGTGTACTTTGTTTTTACTTCTTCATTGGGGTTTTGTCAAAGCACAGCCTATTTGTGTTGCACGCCAATATACAGTGAGAGACGGATTGATTCAAAGTAATCCGGCGCAGATTCTTCAAGTCATAATGGTTTTATATGGGTCAGTACTTGGAATGGGGTAAGCCGGTTTGATGGACGCGATTTCGAAACTTTTCAGTTTGATTCTCTTTTGAACCAGCACATGCAGCGGCTGGAGAATACGGCCGACGGCAATTTATGGATGATTGCATACGATCGTCATAGCCTGTATTTATATGATATTCGTGAAAATAAGCTGATCAATGTTCTGAAACAGTATGAACAACATTTTAATACTCCGTTGCAAATAGAAAATTTGTATCCTTTATCCAAAGGGATTACTTGGGTTACTTTAAATAATGGAGGATGTTTCAGAATTTCAGATAAAGAGTGTACTGTTTCTTCAGGGATTCAGTATATTACAGCTATTGATGATGTGGAACTGGGGAAAGTCAGTAGGGTCTTTGAAGATAAACAGGGAGAGGAATGGGTATTTAGTGACAAGGGAGTTAGCATATTTGGCAAGCGGACCATTAGTTCATATCCCTTTTCTATGTTCGAAACAATGGATAATCTTGTTTTTCTTGCATCACAGAATGGCAGGCTAGCCTATTATGATGTAAATACCATGCAATTCAACATCGTTCCTTTTCAAGAGAAGATTCAGCATATAAACGGAATTAAAGTGTTGAAAGATAATCAGCTGGCTGTTTTGTCTGATAAAGGTTTGTACCTATGCCGTTTCCCTGAACTGGCGATGGAGAAATATGATTTCTCTCTTCCGGGGCGTGATGATGCGGCTGTGAGAAAAGTCTATCAGGATTCTAAAGGATTCTATGGATATTTACCGGATTGCCGGGAATTATCCGGCTTGATCCGGAAACCGGAGTGAAACAATATTTGAATACTCCTTCCGGATACATGG
>ENA-OQAX01000160-OQAX01000160.1-human-gut-metagenome-genome-assembly--contig:-NODE-160-length-15325-cov-2.093302_pt1 | contig 15325 bp, 22 predicted proteins | sample MGYA00242741_ERZ504539 | MGnify/ENA primary metagenome ERZ504539 (study PRJEB26092, sample SAMD00036277) | human gut metagenome | host: Homo sapiens | study: EMG produced TPA metagenomics assembly of... | reverse complement strand
GGTTGAGGGTGTTATTTTTTTGAACTTTCGTATGATGGCTGCACAGGGATTTGTGTCCTTCACTGTTTCATTGTGTGTGCTGCGAAAGACAGCCTGTGGAGGGAGAAGAGCTTTTCTTTTTCTCAGCAGAATCATGGTATTCTGGATAAAGCCTGTCTGGGACATGTAAATGATGCAAAGAGAATCTCAGCACCTGCATTATATGCCATGCAGTACATAGTAACTGCTTCTCTTGGGAAGCTTTATACATTTACTGTTACAGAAGAAGTACTCCATGAACTGGAACGTCATATCCATACCTATATTGCTGCGAACACTGAAAAACGGTTCAAAAGTCTGGAAATTCTGGAAATAATGAGCTGAGATACCTTGAAAAAGAAAATCAGATACAGTTATAATAACGTTAATTGTAGCTGTTTATTACGTTAATCAAATAGCGGAATGGATTGTGAACCAAATTGCCTGACGGATATGAACAGTTACACGCATTTTATAAAAAGAACGAGGAGAATAGTCATGGAAAAACAATGGACAAAATCATTGCGCTGGCAAAGGCAAGAGGATTTGTTTACCCGGGTTCCGAAATCTATGGTGGTCTTGCAAACACATGGGATTACGGTAATCTTGGTGTAGAATTAAAGAATAACGTAAAACGTGCATGGTGGCAGAAATTTATTCAGGAATCCCCATACAATGTAGGTGTTGACTGTGCAATTCTGATGAACCCGCAGACATGGGTTGCATCCGGACATCTGGGAAGCTTCTCTGACCCGCTGATGGACTGTAAGGAATGTCATGAGCGTTTCCGCGCAGACAAGATCATTGAGGATTTCAGCCAGGAGAACGGAATTGAACTGGAGAGCTCTGTAGATGGATGGTCTCAGGAAGAAATGATGAACTTCATTAAAGATCACAATGTACCATGCCCTACATGCGGCAAACATAACTTTACAGATATCCGTCAGTTCAACCTGATGTTCAAAACATTCCAGGGTGTTACAGAGGATGCCAAGAATACTGTATATTTAAGACCTGAGACAGCTCAGGGTATTTTCGTAAACTTTAAGAATGTTCAGAGAACATCCCGTAAGAAGATTCCGTTTGGTATCGGTCAGATTGGTAAATCTTTCCGTAACGAGATCACACCGGGTAACTTCACATTCCGTACCCGTGAGTTCGAGCAGATGGAACTTGAATTCTTTTGTGAGCCGGATACAGACCTTGAGTGGTTTGCATACTGGAAGAACTTCTGCCTGAACTGGTTACATTCTCTTGGATTGAAGGATGAAGAAGTTCGTTATCGTGACCATGATGCAGAAGAGTTAAGCTTCTACAGCAAAGCTACTACTGACGTAGAGTTCCTGTTCCATTCGGATGGGGCGAGCTTTGGGGAATCGCTGACAGAACAGACTATGACCTGACACAGCATCAGAACGTATCAGGACAGGATCTGACATACTTTGACGATGAGAAGAAACAGAAATACATTCCGTATGTAATCGAGCCGTCACTTGGAGCTGACCGTGTGGTACTTGCATTCCTGTGCAGCGCATATGATGAGGAAGTTCTGGATGCAGAGAAGAATGACGTTCGTACTGTCCTTCATTTCCATCCGGCACTTGCACCTGTTAAGATCGGTGTGCTTCCTCTTTCCAAGAAGCTTAATGAGGGTGCAGAGAAGATTTATCAGCAGTTAAGCAAGAAATATAACTGTGAATATGATGATCGTGGAAACATTGGTAAACGTTACAGAAGACAGGATGAGATCGGTACTCCGTTCTGTGTAACTTATGACTTTGAGTCCGAAAACGACGGAGCAGTTACAATCCGCGACCGTGATACTATGGAGCAGGTTCGTGTGAAGATTGATGAACTGGATGCATATTTTGCGGATAAATTTACATTTTAACTGAAAAAACAGCAAAGGAGCTGTATCGGATGGGAATCCGGGTACTCCTTTGCTGTTTTTTTATTACAAAATACAGATTATAAAAATTCGTTACTGTTCACTCCGTTCTCAGCAACACGCTTCGCGATGCAGGAAATATGAACCTCCTTGTGCAATGCCCAAGGAGTATCGTTTGCTTCGCAAACTTAATTTATGCTAATCGCATAAAATTCGCGCAGTATGTCTCGGGTTTTTCTGTGACCTTCGCTCACAAAAAAACACCTCGCGGGATATTACCAGTGAACAGTAACAAAAATTCGACATCAAAAGTTATCAAAATAATTTTTGCTTGTGTAAATATTCATTTTTTAGTATAATGTGCGATAATAACATGAAAAGGAGGCAATAAAAAATGAGCGAAAAGAAAAAGAGTGGCGGAGCCTTACTTGGCGCAGCGTTTCTGATGGCCACATCTGCAATCGGACCAGGATTCCTGACACAGACAGCAACGTTTACCGGACAGTATCAGGAAAGTTTTGGATTTGTTATCCTGGTTTCCGTAATCCTTGCAGCCATTGCACAGCTGAATATCTGGCGTGTGCTTTGTGTGACCGGACTTCGTGGTCAGGATGTTTCCAATAAGGTACTTCCGGGACTGGGATATCTGGTATCGATACTGATCGTATTCGGTGGTCTGGTATTTAATATCGGAAACGTAGGTGGCGGAGCACTTGGTTTAACACATTGCTTGGAATACCTACCAAAGTTGGTTACATACTGGCAGGTCTTTTTGGCAATCCTGGTATTTGTGCTGAAAAATGCCAAAAAGTGCCATGGATACTATTAACCAAAGGTACTGGGGTGCCATTATGATTATCGTAATCTTTGTTGTGATCATTGTGGTAAAACCACCGGTAGGAAGTGCATTGAAGAATACATTTGTACCGGAAGCCGGTGCCACAAATCTGATTCCTGCAATCCTTACACTTTTGGGAGGTACTGTTGGAGGATATATCACTTTCTCCGGCGCACATCGTCTGATTGATGCAGGAATTACAGGCGAGAAGAACCTGAAAGAGATCAACAAGAGTTCTGTTATGGGTATGATTATTGCTACGATTGTTCGTATTTTCCTGTTTCTGGCTGTTCTGGGCGTTGTTGTCAAGGGCGTAACACTGGATGCTGCAAATCCTGCAGCAGACGCTTTCAAGCAGGGGGCTGGTGAAATCGGATACCGTTTTGCAGGTCTGGTTCTTCTGTGCGCAGCAATCACATCCATTATCGGTGCAGCTTATACTTCAGTTTCCTTCCTGAAGACTTTCAGCAAGTCTATCGAGGAAAATGAAAATAAAGTGATCATCGGATTTATCATTATTTCTACAGCTATTATGTTTATCCTTGGAAATCCGGCAGTACTTCTTGTACTTGCAGGTGCTGTGAATGGTCTGATCCTTCCGATCACCCTGGCAATCTGTCTGATCGCTGCACATAAGAAATCTATTATGGGAGAGAATTATCATCATCCGGTAGTACTTACCATTCTTGGAGTGATCGTGGTAATTCTTACAGCATACCTCGGTGTGACTACATTTGTATCTAAGATCGGTACATTGTTATAATTGAGGAAAATGTATCCGGTTTTCAGACTGGAGAGTATGTCAAAAAGGTGTGATCGTCCAGGTTACACCTTTTTGGTTCATTAACAGCCATGTGATGCAGAAAAGAAGCAGATAAAAAAGACATGGCGAAAAGATTAAGAAAAGAGGAGCAGATTATGCCGGACATAGAATTTTAACAGAAGGTGATTCTTCTGTTCTGGTTGAATTTGGCAAAGAGATCAGTCCGGAGATCAACCGGAAGATCACTGCCACTGTACAGCTTATGAAAGAACAGCATATAGAGGGAGTTGTAGATATGATCCCTGCGTTCTGTTCTTTGCTGGTTAATTATGACCCGCGTGTGATTTCCTACGATGACCTGAAAAAAAGACTGGAAATTCTGTTAAAGATGGAAGTTACAGCAGGTGAAGGATGCAGAAAAGTTTATGAGATTCCTGTATGCTATGGAGGAGAATATGGTCCGGATATTGAGAATATTGCAGAACATGCCGGACTTTCCGTAGAGGAAGTAATAAAGATTCATTCTTCCAGAGATTACCTGATCTATATGCTTGGTTTTCTTCCGGGCTTTTGTTATCTGGGCGGGCTGGATGAAAGGATCCATACACCCCGTCTTGCAAATCCCAGAATCAAGATCAATGCAGGAAGTGTGGGAATCGGTGGTTCCCAGACAGGGATTTATCCTCTGGATTCTCCGGGAGGATGGCAGCTGATGGGAATGACACCTGTAAAAACCTATGATCCGGACCGTGAAATCCCGATTCTGGTAGAGGCAGGAGATTATATCCGTTTTGTACCGATCGATGAAGATGAGTACAAACGGATCAGAGAATTAGTAGAACGTGGCGAATACCAGTGCACCGTTCATGAGGAGGCATAAAATGGGAATTCGTATATTAAAAGGCGGAATGATGACAACGGTTCAGGATCTGGGGCGTTATGGATATCAGAGTCAGGGATTCAGTGTGGCAGGAGTCATGGATGTCCGTTCATTCAAAATAGCCAATCTTCTTCTGGATAATCCGGAGAATGAGGCAGTATTGGAGATAACGCTGATAGGCCCAACCCTTGAATTTACATCAGCTACTATCATTGCAATCACAGGCGGAGATTTTCAGCCAACCATTAATGGAGAGCCGGCTCCCATGTATACAGCCCTGTATATGAATAAGGGAGATGTACTGAAATTTTGGAAGCGCCAGAACGGGAAGCAGAGGTTATATTGCTTTTTCCAGTTATCTGGATATTCCGGTAGTGATGGGAAGCCGATGCACCAATTAAAGAGTGGTCTGGGCGGATTTAAGGGAAGAAAACTGGAAGCGGACGATTATATCGGATTTCGTATTAAGAGACGTTATCTGCCGTTTTTCCTTTCCCGAAAGCTTGATATGGATGAGTTTGATCAGACAGAAGCAACACTGCGGGTAGTAATGGGACCGCAGGATGGTATGTTCAGCAAACAGGGCATCCAGACTTTCCTGGGCAGTGAGTATACAGTGACAAATGAATTTGACCGTATGGGCTGCAGGCTGGAGGGACCGTTTATTGCTCCTAAGAAGACTTCGGATATTATTTCCGACGGAATCGCATTTGGGGCTATACAGGTACCTTCCCATGGTAAACCTATCATTCTGCTGGCTGACCGTCAGACAACGGGCGGTTATGGGAAAATTGCCACAGTGGCATCTGTGGATATTCCCAAGCTGGTACAGAGAAAAACAGATGATAAGATACATTTCAAGGCAATTACCGTACAGGAGGCTCAGGCTCTTTATGTTGAGGAAATGAAAGAACTTGACGGACTGAGAAAGATCATTCATCAGCCATGTAAAGAGGTTCTGGATTGCCGTCTGGTGGCAAAGAGACTGCGCAAGCTGTTTGAAGAATAACCGTAAAAAATAATATAAAATAGACAGAAAGGATAATGTTCGATGGATTTAGAGAAGATTGAAGGACTGGTAAAGATTATTGAGGATTCATCCCTTAATGAATTCACATATAAGGACAAGGATGTAAAGATTACAATGAGCAAGCTGGATCATCCTCCTGTAGTTGCAGCGGGAGTTCCTGTGGCTGCATCTGCACCTGTGAATACAATTGTGGAAAAAGCAGAGGAAGAAGAGGAGGAAAGTCTGTTTATCACTTCTCCTATCGTAGGAACCTTCTATTCTGCAGCTGCTCCGGATGTACTGCTTTTGTAAAGGTGGGAGATCAGGTAAAAGCAGGACAGACAGTGTGTATTCTGGAAGCCATGAAGCTTATGAATGAGATTCAGAGTGACTATGACTGTGAGATTGAAGCAGTTCTGGTAAGTAATGAACAGAAAGTAGAATATGGACAGCCTCTGTTCCGTGTTAAGAGACTGTAGGATAAGGAGCTTTCATATTGTTTAATAAAATTTTGATCGCCAACCGTGGGGAGATTGCAGTTCGGATCATACGTGCCTGCAGGAATCTGGGGATCCGAAGTGTAGCTGTTTATTCAAAAGAAGATGCTAAGAGCCTTCATGTACAGCTGGCAGACCAGCGTATCTGTATCGGAGAAGGTCCTGCCAGAAACAGCTACCTGAACATGGACCGGATCATTGCTGCAGCAGAAAATATGGGAGCAGATGCTATCCATCCCGGTTTTGGCTTTCTTTCAGAAAACAGTGAGTTTGTCCGCAAATGCAAAGAAAACGGAATTACCTTTATCGGACCGGATGCGGATGTGATCGATAAGATGGGAAATAAATCCCATGCCCGTAAAACCATGATGGATGCCGGTGTACCGGTTGTACCGGGAACAAAGGAACCTGTATACGATGCAGAAACAGGTAAAAAACTGGCTGAAGAGATTGGATATCCGGTTATGATCAAGGCTTCCTCAGGCGGTGGTGGCAAGGGAATGCGTGTGGCTGCCAATGAGGATGAATTTGAATTTCAGTTTAATATGGCACAGAGAGAATCAGCCAATGCTTTTGGGGATGATACCATGTACATTGAACGTTTTGTAGAAAATCCCCGCCACGTGGAGATCCAGATTATGGCAGACAGTCATGGAAATGTGGTGGCACTGGGAGAACGTGACTGTTCGGTACAGAGAAATCATCAGAAGCTGATCGAGGAATCCCCTTCCCCTGCCATTGATGAAGAAACCCGCAGGAAAATGAATGAATATGCAGTTCTTGCTGCGAAAACAGTAGGTTATACCAATGCAGGAACGATTGAATTTATCGTAGACCCCAAAGGCAACTTCTATTTCATGGAAATGAATACCAGAATCCAGGTGGAGCATGGAGTAACAGAGATGGTTACAGGCACAGATCTGATCATTGAGCAGATTCGTGTGGCTATGGGAGAGGAGTTAAGCTTTAAACAGGAAGATATCCGGATTAAAGGACATGCTATTGAATGCCGTATCAACGCAGAGATTCCTGAGAAAAAATTTCATGCCAAGTCCCGGAGTAGTACAGCATATGCATCTTCCGGCAGGCAACGGAGTCCGGGTGGATACTGCCCTTTATACAGGCTACAAGATTCCGTCAGAGTATGATTCCATGATTGCGAAGGTAATCGTTCATGCACCTGACAGAGAGGCTGCCCTGCAGAAAATGCGCTCTGCGCTGGATGAGATGGTGGTCATGGGTGTGGAGACAAACCTTGATTTCCAGTATCAGATTATGAAGAATCAGGTATTCTGCGACGGAAAGGCAGATACGGGATTTATTGAGAATGTACTGAAAATTAAGGGATAAGATTGTAGGTAAGGATCCTGTATACGGATTGAGGGAGTGATTTTTCAAACACGCTCTGGGAAATAAATAGAAAAGAGGTAAGGTAAATGTATACAGTAGATTTAAACAGTGATCTGGGAGAAAGTTTTGGAAACTATAAAATCGGTAATGATGATAAGGTCATTCCGCTAATCTCCTCTGCAAATGTAGCCTGCGGTTATCATGCTTCAGATCCGATAGTTATGGGAAATACGCTGGCAATGGCAAAGGAAGCGGGAATTCGTATAGGAGCACATCCGGGTTTTCCTGATCTGATGGGCTTCGGAAGAAGAAATTTGAGTGTTTCCCCTGCAGAGGCAAAAGCATATGTGCTTTATCAGCTGGGTGCACTGGATGCATTCTGCAGAGTAACCGGTGTAAAAATGCAGCATGTAAAGCCTCATGGAGCCTTATATAATATGGCTGCAGAGGACTATGCCCTTTCTACTGCGATCTGTGAGGCAATCAAAGAATTTGACAGCAGTCTGATCGTACTTGCTCTTTCCGGCGGACAGCTGGCAAAGGCTGCTCAGGATATGGGCCTGCGTACAGCTATGGAGGTTTTTGCAGACCGCGCCTATGAAGAAGATGGTACTCTGGTAAACAGACGTAAAGAAGGTGCTGTGATCACTGATGAAAATGAGGCTATTGTCAGGGTGATCCGTATGGTCAAAGAGAAAAAGATTACTGCAATTACAGGAAAAGATATTGATATTCAGGCAGATTCTGTCTGCGTTCATGGAGACGGAGCCAAGCTCTGGCGTTTGTGGAAAAAATCAGAGATGGCTTTTGCAAAAGAAGGAATCCAGATCCGTTCTCTGGATGAGTTTGTAAAATAAAAGAAATTTAGAAACAACTATTAAAAGGACTGAAGTAAAGAGGCTGTGGCACAGATTTTCTGACTGCCACAGCCTTGTTGCTGTTTTACAGCTTGCAGCGGTCCTTCTACTGATGCTTCAGATTCAACCCCTGCTGTTTTGCAAGTGAAGTGATAATCTCAATACAGTTATCGTATCCAAGGGTTCCGGTATCCAGACACAGGTCATAATCGTGATAAGTGCCAAGCTCATGTTTTGTATAGGTTTTGAAATAGGTTTCACGCAGGTTGTCCATTTTGGTGAGATATTTCCTGGGATCTTCCTTTCCGTTTAAGCCTAATTTCTGAATATGTTCTGTGCGGAGATTCACATCTGCATGAAGGAAAATATCCAGACTGGGAATACCGGCATTTCGCAGGATAAGATTGGAACAGCGGCCGATAATAATACAATCCTGTTCTGCTGCGAACTGAAGGATCAGCTCTTTCTGAGCCTGGTAAATAGCATCATGGGAACTGAAATAACCTGCAGAGTTATTCAGAATGTTGTCCAGAAGTCTGGCGCTGCGGCTCAGATTTTCACCCTCACGATCAATATCCTCCTGGGAATATCCGCTTCTGGCAGCAGCCTGTTTTGCAAAATCCCGATCGTAATATGGGATACCAAGCCTTTCTGAAACTACTCTTGCAATACTGTGTCCCCCGGCACCAAACTCCCCGGCTGATTGTGATGACAGGGTATTTTCTTTCGGACATAATAGATACCTCCATTGGGTTGTTATTTATTTTGTTATCCACGTTTTTCCTTTTATTGTAACGTTTTTTGTAAGATTATTCAATAAAGATTATCATTTTTTGAAAAAATATGTTATAATTCAAAGTATTATGTACCTGAAGGAGATGGATTTATGAGAAACAAAGAGCTTTTCAGAGGCAGGAGAAAAGCTGGCAGGATTGTTGGCCTTGTTTTGACTCTTGCACTTGCAGTCAGCCTTCTGAGCGGCTGCGGACAAAGTAAAGAACGTCTGACGTTCGGTACCGGCGGTACGGCGGGAACGTATTATTCCTACGGTGGTGTACTGGCCCAGTATATTACCAATAATACAAATGTAAAGGTTACAGCAGTTTCTACAGGTGGTTCCAAAGCGAACCTGCAGTCAGTACAGGACGGAGATTTCCAGCTTGGATTTGTCCAGTCAGATGTAATGGCCTATGCATGGGAGGGCGTAAGAGCATTTGAACAGGACGGTGCAACCCATGATTTCAGGACTCTGGGCGGCCTGTATGCAGAGACTGTCCAGCTGTTTACCATGGACCCTGACATTAAGACAGTGGAAGATCTGAAGGGCAAGAGCGTATCTATCGGTGCGGCAAACTCCGGTGTATATTTCAATGCTCTGGATGTTTTAAATGCAGGCGGCATTACCCTGGATGATATCCATCCCCAGTATCTGTCTTTTGAGGACAGCAAGGAATCTTTGAAGGATGGAAAAAATTGATGCTGCGTTTATTGTTGCAGGTGCACCTACAACAGCTATCACAGAGCTTGCAACTACCAATGGTGTCTATATGATCAATATTGATGGCGCGATCAGGGATTCGATCCTGAGTGACTGTCCATATTATACATCCTACCAGATTCCGGCAGGAACCTATCCGGGACAGGATGAGCCTGTAGAAACCATCACAGTCAAGGCGACGATCGTAGTATCCGAATCTCTGGATGAGGATACAGTTTATGATATGACTGCGGCAATTTTTTGACCATGCAGACGATATTTCTGCTGAGAATGCAAGGGGGCGGAGCTTTCTCTGGAAAACGCTACTTCCGGTATGACCATTCCTTTCCATAAGGGTGCGGCGCGTTATTATGCAGAGCATGGAATTACAGTGGATACGAAAGGGGAATAGTCAGGATGAAAGAAAATAAAGATAAAAAAGCAAACACATCCCCGGAAGCAGGCTGGTTCTGAGAACATGAGCACAGCAGATGTAGATGCAGTAATGAAGAAATACGACCGCGAATCCAATATTCGTGTGTGGACCGGCAAATATAGCTGGCTGTACGCGGCCTGCTGGTTGCCTTTTCTCTGTGGTGTATCTATGTTACCTTATTTGCAACCTTCCTGGAGGAAATCCGACTGACTTCTTTTCTGGGGCTGATCATTCTTATCGGATTTCTTACCTATCCGGCGAAAAAAGGAGATATCAGAGAAAACTACATGCCGATTGGCGATATTATTTTTTATGATCGCAGGCACAGGTGCTTTTTCTGTATTTTTACTTTTTTCTGCAAATCAGATCATCAATCAGGGTACCAGATTTGCCCCTTATCAGATTGTGATCGGTATTATCGGTATTGCTGCACTGATCGAGCTTACCAGACGATGCGTGGGCCTACCGATCCTGTTTGTGGCAGGTTTTTTCCTGATCTATGCACTGGCTGTAGGGCTTACCAATCCGGCATTTTTTGGGAAGAGTGAAATTCCTGGTGCGGAATCTTTTCTACACAAAAGAGGGTATTTTCTCCACACCTGTAAATGTATGCTCTAAATATATTGTGGTATTTATTATTTTCGGTGCGTTTCTGGAGAGAACAGGAATCTCCAACTTCTTTATTCAGCTGGCTAACTGCATTGCAGGAAAATATGCAGGTGGACCGGCAAAGGTAGCGGTTATCAGTTCTGCACTCTGTGGAATGGTATCCGGTTCCTCTGTAGGTAACACAGTAACAACCGGTTCTGTTACAATCCCGATGATGAAGGACACAGGCTACAAACCGGAATTTGCCGGAGCAGTAGAAGCTGCTTCTTCCACAGGTGGACAGATCATGCCTCCGATCATGGGAGCTGCCGCATTCCTTATGGCAGATTTTGTGGGTGTACCGTACTCCAACATTATTGTCAGGGCGATTCTGCCGGCATTGTTGTACTTTACAGGAATCTTTATTTCTGTACATCTGGAAGCAAAGAAATTAGGACTTTCCGGAATTCCGAAGGAAAAACTTCCGGTATTTAAGCTTCTGATCCGTAAAATCTATCTGTTATTACCTCTGGTCATGCTGGTAATCTGGGTGTCCGGAAACTATATGACTATGCAGAAGGCTGCCAGTTATGCAATCGTTCTTTCTGTTATCGTAAGTCTTTTTGACAAAGAAAACAGAATCAGTGTTACCAAATGTATTGATGCGCTGGAAGCAGGAGGAAGAGGTGTTATCTCCGTAGCAGTAGCCTGCGGTGTTGCAGGAATCATTTCCGGTTCCATCACCATGACAGGACTTGCCAATGACCTGATCAACGGAATCATCAGTGTTGCAAACGGAAAACTGATCATTGCACTGCTTTTGACTATGCTGTGCTGTATCGTACTTGGTATGGGTGTACCTACCACTGCCAATTACTGTATCATGGCAGCAACCTGTGCTCCGATCCTGGTACGTATGGGAGTACCTACACTGGCAGCTCATTTCTTTGTATTTTACTTTGGTATTGTTGCAGATATCACACCGCCGGTAGCGCTGGCTGCCTACGCAGGTTCAGCCATAGCGAAGGCCAATCCGATGAAGACTGCATTTACAGCCTCCAAGCTGGCTATCGCAGTATTTATCGTACCTTATGTATTCTGCTTTAATCCGGCAATGCTGCTGATCGATACCACACCGCTTAAGGTTGTTCAGATCTTTATCACCTCACTGATTGGTGTGTTTGGATTGTCCTCCTCACTGGAAGGCTTCCTGTCAGTGAAAATGTCTGTACCGGTTCGTGTCTTAATGGCAGCAGGCGGACTGATGCTGATCGATCCGTCACTGATGACTGATGTTGTGGGAATACTTCTGATCGTGGGATGCTGCGTATGGCAGACCGCGCAGAAGAAGAAAACTGCATAGAGAAGAATAAAAAACCGGACAAAACACCTGTCATTTGGGTGTCCTGCCGGATTTTTTTATTTAGAAATCCAGTTCTTTCAGATACCGTCCAAGTGCATCCTGCCAGGTGGGGAGTGGTGTGAAACCATTGGCTGTCAGTTTGCTCTTATCCAGGCGGCTGTTAAACGGTCTGGCTGCTTTGGAAGCGCCATACTCTGCAGTTGTGACGGAGTTGACTGTCATGTTTTCCGGGAGATATTCCGGGTGTCCCATGGCAGCGGCCTGACGGAAGATTTCTTTTGTGAAATCATACCAGCTGATATATCCGCCCTCATTGGTTGCATGATAATAACCGTATTTTTCAGTTTCGATCATATCTATCAGAAGTCTTGCCAGGTCATAGGTATAAGTAGGTGTACCGATCTGGTCATTGACTACGGAGAGAGTATCATGAGTTTTTCCGAGGTTGATCATGGTTTTGATAAAGTTTTGCCGTTTTGCCGAATACCCATGCAATACGGACGATAAAGAACTTATTAACTGTGCCGGATACTGCAAGTTCACCGTCCAGCTTTGTCTGTCCATAGACATTTAATGGTTTATAGTCCTTGCAGTCAGGCTCCCATGGAGTGGTTCCCTGACCATCGAATACATAATCAGTGGACAGATACAGCATCTTGATGTCAAGCTCTTTGCACACATCAGCAATATTCTGAGTTCCGGTTACATTTACCAGACGGACCTTCGGCTGATTCTCTTCATCTTCGGCAGCATCTACAGCTGTCCATGCAGCACAGTGGATCACAGCATCAACATTTGCTTCTTTAATGACTTTTTCTACAGAAGCTTTGTCAGTGATATCCATCTGAACATAAGGCATTGTGGTAACTGCAGTGCCATCAGCGATTCCACTGTAGGAAGGAGCAATGTCGCTTCCCACACCTTCATAGCCGCGTTTCGCAAGTTCGTTCATAACATCATGTCCAAGCTGACCGCCTACACCTGTTACAAAAATTCTCATAAATTATGCCTCCCCGCGGTTTGCGTACATTTTTTCATAGTAGTTCTGGTATTCACCGGAGATGATTGTTTCCCACCATTCTTTGTTATCCAGATACCATTTGATTGTTTTCTTGATACCGTCTGCAAATTTTTGTTTCCGGTAACCAGCCAAGTTCGTTGTGAATCTTAGTCGGGTCGATTGCATAACGCATGTCATGACCTTTACGGTCTGCTACGTAGGTGATCAGGCTTTCTGGTTTGCCAAGTTCTTTGCAGATGTCTTAACGATATCAATGTTTGTCATTTCATTGTGTCCGCCGACGTTGTAAACTTCTCCAACACGTCCTTTTGTGGATGATCAGGTCGATTGCGCGGCAATGATCTTCTACATAGAGCCAGTCACGAAACGTTTCGCCTGTTCCGTATACCGGAAGTGGTTTGTCATTTAATGCATTGGCGATCATTAACGGAATCAGTTTTTCCGGGAAGTGATATGGTCCGTAATTATTGGAGCAGCGGCTGATGGTTACAGGCAGTCCGTAGGTTCTGTGGTAAGCCAGCACCAGAAGGTCTGCAGAAGCCTTGGAAGAGCTGTAAGGGCTGCTTGTGTGGATCGGAGTTTCCTCTGTGAAGAACAGGTCAGGTCTGTCTAATGGAAGATCTCCGTAAACTTCATCAGTAGATACCTGATGATAACGTTTGATACCGTATTTGCGGCATGCATCCATGAGAACAGCAGTACCGATAATATTTGTGGTAAGGAAAACTTCTGGGTTTTCGATGGAGCGATCAACGTGACTCTCTGCAGCGAAGTTTACAACCATATCAGGGTGTTCTTCCTCAAAAAGTTTGTAAACTGCTTCGCGGTCGGTGATGCTTTCTTTTACGAAACGGAAATTTGGGTTGTCCATGACAGGTGCAAGAGTGGAAAGGTTTCCTGCATAGGTCAGACAGTCCAGACAGATGATGCGGTAATCTGGGTATTTTTTTTAACATGTGAAAAATAAAAGTTGCTTCCGATAAATCCGGCACCGCCGGTTACGATAATGTTCATAGTGATTCTCCTTAAAAAATATATAATATGAATATCTGTAAGATTCTGTTATAGAGTCAGGCAGATAAAAATTATCCGCCTTGCTGCATGGCGGGTGATATATCAAATAACTGTTTGAAAATTTGATATATCACTCACTTGACTGCGAATTCGCTTGTACAGGTCTAAAAGCTTCGGTTAGTGCAATACATCCAGATATTTACCGTCCAGAACGTCTTTTTAAGTACTGACCATACTGATTTTTCTTCAGTATTTCATAAACCTTCAGCACATCTTCCTTTGTAATCCAGCCATTGAGATATGCAATCTCTTCCAGGCAACCGATTTTGCGGTGCTGGTGGCTTTCCATTGTTTTTACAAAGTTGGTGGCTTCCACAAGGCTCTCGTGTGTACCTGTATCCAGCCATGTGAATCCCTGTCCGAGAAGCTCTACGTTTAATTCGCCCTTTTCCAGATAGATGCGGTTCAGATCTGTGATCTCAAGTTCGCCTCTGGCACTTTGGTTTCAGATTTTTTTGCATACTCTACGACACGATTGTCTAGAAGTATAAACCTGTGACACAGTAGTTGCTCTTCGGGTGCTCCGGTTTCTCTTCAATTGAGATAGCCTTGCCTTCATGGTCAAATTCTACAATACCGAATCTCTCCGGATCATCTACATAGTATCCGAAAACAGTTGCACCCTCGCCGGATTCTGCGTTCTTTACAGCAGCTTTCAGTCTTTTCTTCAGCCCATGTCCTGCGAAGATATTATCGCCGAGAACCATGCAACTGTATCATTACCGATAAATTCTTCACCGATGATAAATGCCTGTGCAAGTCCGTCCGGACTTGGCTGTACTGCATAGGTGAGATGGACACCGAACTGATGTCCGTCACCAAGAAGTTCCTCAAAACGAGGAGTATCCTGCGGAGTAGAGATGATCAGGATATCGCGGATCCCTGCATTCATCAGTACAGACATGGGATAGTAGATCATTGGTTTATCATAGATTGGCAGAAGCTGTTTGGATGTTACCATTGTAAGCGGATAAAGGCGTGTGCCGGAACCGCCTGCTAAAATAATACCTTTCATGTGTATTCTCCTTTGTTATTGGCAGTATGCGGTCGGAGCGATATTTTGTCAGTTATCTATCTGTGTAAATGATAAGCAAAACATCAGGCGACTGCGATACTAATTCAACGGGTTTCTGGATTGTCAGTCTGAGTTACGATATCATCCTGACTCTGGTGATTGTATTATAAAAGGTGACCTTTAGGTCACCTTCAAGTGCTTTTTACAAAAAGTTAAATTTTGGTTATTTTTCACTAAAGAAAAATGCCGGC
>ENA-OQAX01000158-OQAX01000158.1-human-gut-metagenome-genome-assembly--contig:-NODE-158-length-15381-cov-1.945260_pt1 | contig 15381 bp, 16 predicted proteins | sample MGYA00242741_ERZ504539 | MGnify/ENA primary metagenome ERZ504539 (study PRJEB26092, sample SAMD00036277) | human gut metagenome | host: Homo sapiens | study: EMG produced TPA metagenomics assembly of... | reverse complement strand
ACCATGGAACGGGAATATGCTCCTTTGCTGAGATAGGTGATAATTATGAAAAATATGTCGTTTCCATGGATGAGGTACAATTCCCTTCCAATGAAGGGGTCAGGCATATACAGGCTTGGAATTTAAAGGAAATAATTGTAGGAAATCAGTTTCTCTTTTTTAACATACAGTTTTTGGTAAGAGTTGTCAAAACTCTGATGATATTGTTTGTAGTCTATTATCCAATGTTGCTCACCGCTCCCCCGGATATGTAGAGCAGGAATAGCACCGAAGAGGAGAGTATAGTGGATATTATTTGCTTATGTGCAGTTGGCGCAAACATACGATTGGCATATCAGTCTGTATATCAGTATTCCGCTTATCTTTGCAGTCGCTATCGGGCTGAGTCTGCTTTCTTATTACTATTTTGAGAAACCGGCCAACCGCTGGGTAAAACGAATTTTAAATAAACAATAATAACTAGTTCATGGAAAAACAATTATCAGAAAAACTGCCACGCGTTGAGGTGGTGGATGCTTTACGGGGATTTGCAGTCATGGCAATTCTTTTAGTGCATAGTTTGGAGCATTTCATCTTTCCGGTTTATCCGGTAGACCAGCCTGCATGGTTGAATATACTGAATGACGGGGTATTCAATGTTACATTTACTTTATTGGCTGGAAAATCGTATGCCATTTTTGCTTTTGCTGTTTGGATTTACATTTTTATATTCAGTCGGCTAACCAACAGCGTAAAGGAAAAGATTTTGGTTATCGTTTTTCTGTGGCGTTTGCTGTTATTGGTAGCTTTTTGCTACGCTGAATGCAGCTTTTTTTTCCGGCAGGAGATGTGTTGTTGCTGTTCTCGGTAGTGGGAATCGTATTGTTCGTGGTGCGCAAGTGGAGTGACTGTGCCATACTTGTTACGGCTATTTTGTTTTTTATTGCAGCCCGTTGAGTGGTATCATTATATAGTAGGTCTGTTTGATCCTTCTCATACTTTGCCCGATTGGGGAGTGGGGCGATGTATAAAGAAGTGGCGGAATATACCAAAGAGGGGAATTTGTGGGAGTTTTTGGGTAAGAATATGACCTTTGGTCAGAAAGCCAGTCTATATTGGGCTCTGGGAGCAGGGCGTTTTTTTTGGCAGACTGCCGGCTTGTTCTTGATGGGGTTGTATATCGGACGCAAACAATTATTTGTAACTTCCGAAAAACATACTCGTTTTTGGGTGAAGGCTCTTATCATTTCCGCTATCTCTTTTGCTCCGCTTTTCCAACTGAAAGAGTTGATTATGGCTAGTGACAGTGAACTCATTCGCCAGACTGCCGGAACTGCTTTTGATATGTGGCAAAAGTTCGCTTTTACATTTGTACTGGTTGCTTCTTTTGTATTGCTTTATCAACGGGATAGGTTCAAGAATTTTGTATCAAATCTTCGTTATTATGGTAGGATGAGTCTAACTAATTATATCACCCAATCTATTGCCGGAGCTATTATTTATTTCCCTTTCGGACTTTATCTGGCTCCGTACTGTGGATATACGTTGAGTTTGCTGGTTGGTTTTGTACTCTTTTGTTGCAAGTACAGTTCTGCAAATGGTGGTTGAAAGGACATAAGCAGGGACCGTTAGAGAGTCTTTGGCATAAATGGACCTGGATGTATTCCAAAAAATAAGGAACTCTGGGCAGGAGTTGCATATGTATAGTAGGAAGAGAAGGAAAGGCGAAAAGTATTTGTTCTTTTCTCTCTTCGTATAGGGACTGATTCTTGTTTTCCAAGTTTCCCGAATATCAATAAAAAGGATATCAGTTCAGGATTATAATCAATTGTTTTTGCCTTCTATCTGAATTTGAATTGCTTGTCCTGTACGTTGCAGACATTCTATAAAAATAGAAAGATGATTGGTCTTTTGCATCAACTCACATATAATTTCCTTTTCTTCTGTGCACCAAGGTTCATAAGCACGTGGGAAAGTTTCACGTTGTTTATGGATATAAGGTGGAAGGACTGTTTTCTGAATGCCTAACTCTTGGACTTTTTTGTTTTATACGGCAAATATCTTCTTCTGTACAATCATTAAAAAGATTCTTTTGTAAAAGAACCCCGGATATTTTTTGGTCAATGTCAAGATTGATTGTAGGCTTAGATAGGGATTGAAAGGTTTTTTCTCTGCTTTCTAGTTCCTTTATCAGATTGTTGATGTACTCATCGGCTTGAACAGATGATACAACTATGGAACATTCGTGGCGGGAGTATTCTTTATGGCGGTTGGCGGATAACCAGTTGAAAGAACCCTCTATAAGTGTATGGTTATCAATGGCCAATGATTTATTGTGGATACCTTTTACTTCAATGAGGGTTGCGCCATTTTCTATTAATATGTTCCGTCCCTCTTCGGCACGGCTGAGCAACTGATTGGTTTTCGTATCATAATCTAGAGACGAATCGGTGTAGACTGTGACATCCACTCCTCGTTGTACCGTGTGGCGTATCAGCGGAACCAACTGGTCGTTTTCTATGGCGTGGATAGATATGAATGGAGATACAATCAGCAGACGGTGTCTTGCTTTTCAAAGCTTGGTGCAGAACCTGGATATGCTCTTCTGTGGTGGACAGACGAAGGGTGGGGTGGTAGGTGCACAGCGGAACTTCCTGTTGGTAAATAAAGTTGTTGGAAATCTCGTTGGATGGATCATCGAAAAGCCATTTAGCCATATTTCCTACCGGGGTGTTTTCTTCCGGATGGAAAATATTCATGTTGCCAAAAACAATGAAATGATGCTGAGCGCGCGATATCGCTACATTGAGCATATTGTATTTTCCATCACGCTCCATAAAAAGAGAATGGTCTTCGGGAGAGTTGACTGTTGAAAAAAGAACAATCGGACATTGGGCACCTTGCAGGGAATGTACTGTGCCGATGATCATATCTTTATATTTCTCATTTCCTGATATTTTTTGTATTTGATGCCGTATTTCGGCTTCTTGGGCTTTAAAAGGAGTTACTACGGCTACAATTTCATGAATAGGCTTTTTATAGGTCTTTTCCAGATTATCTTTTTCCAGTTCCAGCCAACAGACAATGGCTTCCGCTTCAGCCCGGTTGAGGCGACTTCCTGTTTTTCCAGGGCTGCTGTAACTGTTGATGTGTACATATCCTTGGAAGGGAGGGACTTGTATTTTACTTCGTTACCTTTTTTAGGAAGTAACCTGCCGTGGTAAACATAATCATGCAATAGGCAATAATGGAATCTACGCATCGTCTGTGTTCGGTCAGAAAAGCTCCTTTTTCACCTTTTACTGTAAAATTACAGCTTTTACGTGCCAGTTTCATTATACTTCCGGAAGAAGAAAGGAAACCATTGTTTTCTAAAAAACGGTATTTTTCCGAGGACTGGTTGGAAACAATGCCCAGATTCTTTAAATTAATGAATGAATATTCATCAGAAATGGACCATACAGGCTCTATTTGTTGAATATCACCTACTAAAATCGCTTGCTTGGCCAAACTGAAGGAGGGAACGGCAAGTTCGGGTGAAACTTGTCCGGATTCATCTACAATCAACAGATCTATTCCATTGTATAAAGGAATATCCCATTTTCCGTTCTCCGCATAGGTCATATACTTGGGTAGAGAATGGAAAGTAGAGATGAAACAGGCATTACGCAAGCCAAACGTTTTAATCTTTGGGTATAGGCTTCTTGTGTGCGCTGCTTGCCTTCATCGCACTTGCTTAACCGGTGAATAAACTCGGCTTCCCGATAATGTATGGCATACCAGAACATTTGATACCGATAGCTGATATCCAGCCTTACTGCCATGTCTTCTGTATAAGGCAAGTTGCCATACTCAGGGTTGGAACTTATTTTTTCGTAACGTTCTTTGAATTCTTCTGTCAAAGTCCACTGTTCTATTACTTTGTCATAGGAGGGTAATGGCTCATGGAATTTGCGGATAAACTTCTGTAATATATTGTTTTCCTTCCGGTTTCCGTATTCTGTTGTTTCGGCAGCTTGGATACAGAGAATAATCTTTTTTTTGGAGGGCTGCATTTCTTTACGGAGAAATTGCCGGCATTTTGTTTCGTCTTGATAGTTTTTCTTGAAAAAGTTATTGAGCATTGCAGATAGAATTGTTTGTACTCTTCTTGACGTTCAGGTGTATCGTATGCTGCCGGAAATCCATCCCCTTGGGGTTGAACATCATTTTGTACTGTTGTTGCAGCTCTTTTTTCCCTGACAGATATAGGCCTAATGTATCCAGTTCGGGTAGCCAGCGGTTGGACAACCGGGGATGTGTTGTGTCATTGGTTGTTTCCGCTTTGAAATCCTTTAGGATATTGGTGATCGCCTGATTATTAGCTGAACTTGCAACTATAATTTCCGGCTCTTCCGGATTGTTTAGAATGTTATGAGCAAGTCTGTTTGCGATGACAGTTTGCAGAAAAAGTGGTTTTTCCTGTTCCCGGAGGACCGTTGACGACAAAAAATATCAGCACATTCCGGTGTTGTGTACATTGCTAGTGTTTCGCGTTGAGATATGGACAAAGGAAAGTCGCTGCTCATTTGTGCCCAGTGTTCTTGGTTGCAATATACTTTCCGGTTAGTTGGAATAGGAAGAGCGTTAGCAGATTTTGTTTGTATTAATAAATTCAACAGGGGATGTGGAGTGGTATTGTCATCTTTTAAGAGTTTGTCATATAGTGTGATTATGGGCTGTGCCATATTGCGCTCGGAGGCTTTTATGATAATGATTTCTGGATTATCATAGTAATTCATTGTGCTGAAAAGTTTTTGCCGGTTGCTTTCTTGAAAAGCTGCTCGCATGCTTGCCAATAGGCCTCCCATTTTGTTTCTTCAGTGTTAAAAATTGGATAGTAGTTGATCTACTTTTGAAAGAGAAGCTATAGTGCGGTCATTGGCTGCATTAGGCTCCAAAAATTTACGAATAAATATTGGGATTCTGTCTGATTCGTTCTCGCATACGGTTAGTTTGCCGTCAGGCAACATGGTGGCAGTAATCAAGAAGGGATATTCCGGTCTTTCTGATTGGGAAGTCCAGCCGTTTTCAAATTCGGGCAAAAGAATACAAGGAGCAATCATTACTTTTTGTTTTTCATTGCTGTCTTCTGCTTTCCAATCAGGGAAAATAACAGGAATACTTTTGAGAGGAATGAATTTAAGTATCTTGTCATCAATGTTTAGGGTGATTCGTGGTCCTTTGAGAGCAATAGCTTTGCGCTCTGCATCTTGAAGACAAGTTTTCCAGTATTTTAGTAAGGTCTGGTCCATTTGTTTTTACGTTTGTGTGATGGAATAATTTACAAATATAAGAAAATAGGTGAAAAGAATACGGTAATTGGAGTAACATTCCTGAATTTATGATTTTTTACATTAAGAGGGATTGGAGATGTCGGGATAATCATTATTAGCGGTAAATGAATTGGGATGAACGGAATAATGGTAATATTTAGTGGTGATGAGGCAAGAAACTTGCCTTTATGAAGCAAATGAAGCTAAAATAGACGAGAATTTATCTGTGTGGGGAGTGTGGATATACTAATTTTGCCAATAAATGAAACTTAAATCTATGATGAAAAGATTTGCAAATTTATTGGCTGTTTTTATTCTTTCTGTAAATTGTATTAGTGCCCAAAATCTAACTCGTTGGGTTAATCCGTTTATTGGAACCGGTGCTGTTCAATCCAGTCTTTCTGGGAATAATTATCCAGGAGCTACTGTCCCTTTTGGTATGGTGCAGCTGAGTCCCGATACTCGTGAAGCGCCTGATTGGGCACAAGCTTCGGGATATGATTATAATGATTCTATTATTTATGGTTTCAGTCATACACGTTTAAGCGGAACCGGTGCTTCCGATTTTATAGATATCCTTCTATTTCCTACCATGAGTGATAAAAGGAAATCGTCTTTTACTCATCAAAACGAACAGGCGCGTCCGGGGTATTATCAAGTATTATTAACGGATGAGAAGATTCAAGCGGAGTTGACGGCTTCTGTGCATGTAGGGGTACATCGCTATATCTATTCTGATGGCGGTCAGTTGAAATTATGGTTGGATTTAGATCATTCGGCAAATAAGGAGAGTTGGAACCGCCGGATAATTCAATCACAAATCCGTGTAGTTTCTCCTACAGTAGTAGAAGGATATCGTGTTATTACAGGATGGGCAAAACTGAGGAAAATATATTTCCATCTTGAATTTTCCCAACCAATCTTATCCAGTCAGTTACATGATGGCAATCGGAGGAATGAGAATACTCCTGTCATTAATGGTACAGAACTGTGTGGATTATTCTGTTTCGACAAGAAGTGGAATAATGAATTGATATGTAAAGTCGCTTTATCTTCAGTTTCCATTGAAAATGCCCGGTTGAATATGGCAGCTGAGGTTCCCGGATGGAACTTTGAACTATTGCTTTTGCTGCCGAAGCCAGCTAGGAGAAAGAATTGAAGAAAAGTCATCATCCAAGGTACCGGTTTGCAGAAAAAAGATTTTTTATACAGCTTTATATCACACTATGGTACAACCTAATACGATGAGCGATGTAAATGGTGAATATATGGCTGCCGATTATACGACACGTAAGGTAGCCGATAATGAAGTTCATTATTCCACTTTTTTCTTTATGGGATACATTCAGAGCAGCTCATCCGCTTTATACTTTGCTGCATACCGACCGCATTCCTGATTTTATTAAAAGCATGATGAGGCAATATGACTATTATGGTTATTTGCCTGTATGGCAATTATGGGGGCAGGATAATTATTGTATGATTGGTAATCACTCCATTCCTGTCATTGTGGATGCTGTGCTGAAAGGTGTTGCAGGAGTGGATGCGGAAAAGGCTTATGAAGCGGTTCATAGCAGTTCCATCGTATCTCATCCGAACTCTCCTTTTGAAGTATGGGAGAAATATGGATACATGCCTGAGGATATTCAAACACAATCTGTTTCTATTACTTTAGAACAAGCTTTTGATGATTGGTGTGTTGCACTGTTGGCCCGGAAATTAGGGAAAGAGGAGGATTATGGGCGTTTTATGAAGCGTTCTGCTTTTTACAGGAATTTATTTAATGCAGAAACAAAATTCTTTCAACCGAAAAATAAGAAAGGAGAATGGATGGAGCCTTTCGATCCTTATAAGTATGGAGCCAATGGCGGCTACCCTTTCACTGAGGGGAATGCCTGGCAATACTTCTGGTATGTACCCCAGAATATACCTGACTTGATTTCACTGACAGGGGGAAACAAAGCTTTTTACGGCAAAGTTGGATACCTTTTTCACAGTCAATCACCAAAGTGGTGAACTGAATGACAATGCTTCCGATTTTGTAGGGCAATATGCGCATGGCAATGAGCCGAGCCATCATGTGGCTTATCTGTATGCGTGTGCGGGAGAACCTTGGAAAACACAAAAATATGTGGCACATATCATGAATGAACTGTATAATGATTCCTCTTCAGGTTATGCCGGTAATGATGATTGCGGGGAAATGTCTGCCTGGTATGTGTTTGGCGCACTTGGCTTTTATCCGGTAAATCCGGTTAGCGGGAAGTATATTATCGGTACTCCTATGTTGGAGGAAGCGGTTATTCAGTTGCCTGATGGAAAGACTTTTACCATTAAGGCCCCACGCAAAGAGCACAATGAGATTTATATCCGCTCCATGAAACTGAATGGCAAGAAATATACAAAGAATTATATTACTCATCAGGATATTATGAATGGCGGAACGTTGGAGTTTGTAATGACTGCCTCACCGGGAAAATGATAACAAATGGTGAAGTATTGGAATTTGTGCCGGGAAAGATTTCTAAATGTTGAATAACTCCCTTTTATAGGTTACGATTGAAGCAAAAGAGTCTAAAAATGGCGAGTTTTTCTCTACCTAATGGGAGAGGTATATCTACTTTTGTTTCAGAAGAAACTATTAATCATGAAAAATATGAAACATTTTAAGACTTATTTAGCAGCAATGGCTTTGGCCCTTTCCGGATGCCAGAGTGCAACAGATTCCTGTGGAACTACAGAATTGTGGTATGCCCAACCGGCAAAAGTTTGGATGGAATCTTTACCTATCGGTAATGGGCGTTTGGGAGCTATGACTTATGGTGGAATAGAGGAAGAGAAACTGGCATTGAATGAATCGACAATGTGGTCCGGCCAGTACAATGAGAACCAGAACAAACCTTTCGGGCGAGAGAAAATGAACCAGCTCAGAAAGTTGTTCTTTGAGGGAAAACTATCGGAAGGAAACCGTATAGCCGGAGATAATCTTCATGGCAACCAGACTTCTTTCGGAACTCATCTTCCCATTGGAGATTTGAAGATGCAATTCATTTACCCCGAAGGTAAAGTAACCGGCTACCGCCGTTCGTTAAGCTTGGATGAGGCTATCAGCAGCGTTTCTTTCAACTCCGGCGGTGTGAACTATAAACGTGAGTATTTTGCTACAAACCCGGATAATGTTCTCGTACTCCGCTTGACCGCTGATAAGCAAAAGTCCATTACTATGAATATGGGATTGGATTTGATGCGTCAAGCCGATCTTTCTGTAGAAGATAACCAATTGGTATTTACCGGGAAAGTAGATTTTCCCTTGCATGGTCCGGGCGGAGTCTGTTTTGAAGGAAGAATAGCCGTTTTGGCTGATAATGGAGAGGTAAAGATGGAACAGTCTGGAGTAGGTATAAAAAGAAGCTGATGCCGTGACTTTGATTGTTGATGTGCGTACCGATTATAAAAAGTCCTGATTACAAGAAGCTTTGTGCTGATGGCGTGAAGAAGGCTATAGCTAAATCTTATGATGAATTGAAGCAGGCGCATATAAAAGGATTATAACACGTTGTATAATCGTGTTTCTATTCATTTCGGGCAGGACGCTAACCGCGCGTTGCCTACGGATGTTCGTTGGAAACAAGTGAAGGAAGGCAAGACTGATACTGGTTTGGATGCCTTGTTCTTCCAGTATGGCCGTTACCTCACCATTGCCAGTTCTCGTGAAAACTCTCCATTGCCCATTGCCTTGCAGGGTTTCTTCAATGACAACAAGGCGTGCAACATGGGCTGGACCAATGACTATCATCTGGATATCAATACAGAACAGAATTATTGGGCAGCCAATGTCGCAATCTTGCCGAATGTAATGCCCCCCTGTTTACCTATATTAAGGATTTGGCGCATCACGGTGCAAAGACTGCCGAAGTGGTCTATGGATGTAAAGGTTGGACTGCCCATACCACCGCTAATGTTTGGGGATATACTCCTGCATCCAGCACGATTATTTGGGGACTGTTTCCTATGGCAGGCTCATGGATTGCTTCTCATCTTTGGACACAATACGAATTTACACAGGACAAGCAATATCTGGCCGAAACTGCCTATCCGCTTTTGAAAGGTAATGCACAGTTCATTTTGGATTTCTTGGCAAAAGACCCGAAGAGTGGTTATCTGATGACAGGGCCGAGCATCTCACCCGAAAACTGGTTCCGTACAGTAGGCGGTGAAGAAATGGTTGCCTCCATGATGCCTGCCTGTGACCGTGAACTGGCCTACGAGATCTTGTCGAATTGTGTTCAGGCTTCAGAAATATTAGATACCGACCGCGAGTTTGCCGATAGCCTGCGTACCGCTATTGTCCAACTTCCTCCCATCCAGTTGCGTGCCAATGGCGCTATCCGCGAGTGGTTTGAAGATTTCGAAGAAGCACATCCCAACCATCGCCACACCTCTCATCTGCTGGCTTTGTATCCTTTCTCTCAGATTACTTTGGAGAAGACTCCTGAACTGGCGGAAGCTGCCCGCAAGACCATTGAAAATCGCTTGTCTGCCGAGAACTGGGAAGATACAGAGTGGAGTCGTGCTAATATGATTTGTATGTATGCCCGGTTGAAAGATGCGCAGGAAGCGTATAAGAGCGTCCAATTATTACAAGGTAAAGCTTTCACGTGAAAAATTTAATGACTGTATCTCCAGGTGGCATTGCTGGGGCGGAAGGTGATATTTATTCGTTTGATGGGAATCCTGCCGGTACAGCTGGTATGGCAGAAATGCTAATACAGAATCATGAGGGTTATGTAGAATTCTTACCTTGTTTGCCTATTGAATGGAAAGATGGTGGTTTTAAAGGTCTATGTTTAAAGGGAGGAGCTGAAGCGACTGCTGAGTGGACGAATGCTGTCATTAATAAAGCTTCTTTAAAAGCTACTGCTGATCAGGTTTTAAAAGTGAAAATTCCTCAAGGGAAAAAATATAGAGTGCTTTTAATAGTAAGGAGGCAATTGCAAATCCTGATGCAAAAGGTTTGATAACGGTGGATATGAAACGTGGAGATTTGCTGGAATTGTTGTAAAAAATAGATTGCTTTGCATAGCTTGATTGAGGATTACATCTCAGTATATTGAGGTGTAGTCCTTGTTTTATGATAAAGTAACTTGCAAAATAAAAATAGTAATATTGTCCATGTCCCAAGTAATTTTTTCTATTTCTTAAACCCTTGAATCTTTGTTACTTTGCATTATAAAAAATAACTAATAGTTGATAACCATGAAAACACAATCTAATTTTTATCTATTCCTTATTGCTTTGATTTCCGCTATGGGAGGTTTCCTGTTTGGATATGACTGGGTCGTAATCGGAGGAGCCAACCTTTCTATGAACAATATTTCGGTATAGCCGGTAATCCCGTCATGCAGGGTTGGGCTATGAGCAGTGCCTTGATTGGCTGTTTGTTTGGGGCGCTAAGTGCCGGCAAACTGAGTGACCGTCTGGGGCGCAAACCTATTTTGATTCTGGCGGCAGGATTATTTATTTGTACGGCTGTTGGTACGGGGGCTGTCCATTCCTTTACTTTATTTAATGTATTTCGTCTGATAGGAGGTTTTGCTATCGGTATCGCTTCCAGTTTGTCACCTATGTATATAGCAGAAATAGCTCCGGCGCATCTGCGCGGACGGTTTGTATCTATCAATCAATTGACGGTAGTGTTAGGTATCTTGACTTCTCAGATTGTTAATTGGCAGATAGCCGAGCCTGTGGCATTAGGAGCTACTCATGAAATGATCCGTGAATCATGGAACGGACAGATGGGATGGCGCTGGATGTTTTGGGCAATGACTGTCCCGGCCGCCTTGTTCTTTGTTTTAGTTTTATATTACCGGAGAGTCCTCGTTGGTTAGCCTTTTCGGGAAAGCGGGAGGCTGCACTCAAGGTGTTTACCCGTATGGGAGGAAAGGAATATGCTGTTACTGAGTTGGCGGCCATAGAAGCGGCTTCAGCCTGTCAGACGCAAGAAGGAGGTTTTCGTCAATTATTGAATCCTGCTATGTATAAAGTGCTGACTATAGGTGTTGTCATGGCTATTTTGCAGCAATGGTGTGGTATTAATGTTATTTTCAACTATGCACAGGAAATATTTATGGCGGCAGGTTATGGCGTGTCTGATGTCTTGATGAATATTGTGGTGACCGGTATTACAAATGTCATATTTACTATTCTAGCCATGTTTGTGGTAGACCGTTGGGGACGTAAGGCGTTGACACTGATCGGATCATTTGGACTGGCAGTAATTTATGCCTTTATGGGAGCCGCTTATTATTTTCATATCACAGGAGTTGTGCTGTTGATTATTGTTGTGATGGCTATTGCCTGTTATGCCATGACTTTGGCTACAGTGATGTGGGTCATTATCTCTGAGATTTTCCCGAACCGTATTCGTGGAGTTGCCATGTCTGTTTGCACTTTCGCTTTGTGGGCGGCCTGCTTTATACTGACCTATACTTTCCCGATGTTGAATAGTGTTTGGGAGCTGCCGGGACATTCTGGCTGTATGGGCTGATTTGCCTGAGTGGGGGAATATTTGTTGTATTCCGTTTGCCGGAGACCAAAGGAAAGAGTCTGGAGGAAATAGAAAAAGAATTAGTGAAATAACAATCATTTATTATGGAAAAAATAACTCAATATTTAATTCAAAGTACCGTTCATGGCAGTGAGGTGCGTGCATGGGAGGAAGATATTATGCTTCCTACTTATGAGATAGGAGAGGAAGAGAAGAATCCTATTTTTCTTGAAAAGAGAGTTTATCAGGGAAGTTGTGGAGCTGTTTATCCTTATCCGGTAGTCGAGAAGATTTCAGATAAGAAAGCAGACAAGAAATATCATGCGTTGTTTATCGAGAATGAATACATCAAGGTGATGGTGCTTCCCGAGTTGGGAGGACGTATACACATGGCTTATGATAAGGTGAAGAAACGTCACTTTGTTTATTACAACCAAGTTGTGAAACCGGCATTGGTGGGACTGACAGGACCTTGGATTCTGGAGGAATCGAATTTAACTGGCCTCAGCATCACCGTCCTTCTACTTTTTTGCCTACTGATTTCTTGATAGAGGAAAATGCGGATGGCAGCAAGACAATATGGTGCAATGAAGTGGAGAGAATGTTTCGTACTAAAGGTATGCAGGGATTTACGCTTTATCCGGGCAAGGCTTATATAGAAATTAAAGTGAAGATTTATAATCGTACGTCTTTCCCTCAGACTTTCTTGTGGTGGGCCAACCCTGCAGTGGTGGTCAATGACCATTATCATTCGGTATTCCCGCCTGATGTGAATGCGGTGTTCGATCACGGCAAGCGCGATGTCTCTTCTTTCCCTATTGCTACAGGAGTTTATTATAAACAAGATTATTCTGCTGGTGTGGATATCTCTAAATATAAGAATATTCCGGTTCCTACATCATATATGGCTATCAAGTCTAAATATGATTTTGTGGGTGGCTATGAAGAAGATGTTCGTGGGGGACTTCTGCACGTGGCCGATCATCATGTTTCTCCGGGAAAGAAACAATGGACATGGGGAAATGGTGATTTCGGTAAGGCTTGGGATCGTAATCTGACTGATGAGGACGGACCTTATATTGAGCTGATGACCGGTATGTATACGGATAACCAACCGGACTTTACTTGGTTACAGCCCTATGAGGAAAATCATGGGTACAGTATTTTATGCCTTATAGTGAAGTGGGTTATGTAAAGAATGCAACCAAAGATGCTTTGTTGAATTTGGAAATAAAGGAAGGTAAAGCCCGTTTGGTGCTTTATACTACGGGAGTGAATAGTGGAGTACGTATTATAGTAAAAGCTATTAAAGGCACTGTTTTATTGGATAAGACTACACAAATTTCGCCATCAGAACCGTTTATTACGACTTTTTGCGGCAGAAGGACTAAAAGAAGAGGAGGTATGTGCAGAGGTTCGTGATAAGGAAGGACAAATTTTGCTTTCTTATCAGGCGGATAAACCGGAAATCAGGCCGGTTCCTGATCCTGCTAAGGCTGCTAAAGATCCTCAGAATATTGCTTCTGTTGAACAACTGTTTTTGACCGGACTACACTTGGAACAATATCGCCATGCTACTTATAATCCGATGGATTATTATATGGAAGCATTAAGGCGTGAACCGGGAGATGTACGTTGTAACAATGCGGTGGGGTTATTGTTGATGCGTAAAGGACAATTTGCAATGGCAGAAAGCTATTTCCGGAAAGCGGTGGAAACCTTGACTGAACGTAATCCGAATCCTTATGACGGTGAACCTTATTATAATTGGGGTTGGAGTTGTATGATGCAACAGAAATGGGATGAGGCTTATGATGCTTTCTTTAAGTCGGCATGGAATGCTGCTTGGCAGGATGCGGCTTATTATGCACTAGCACAACTTGACACTCGTAAAGGAAAGTATGAAAGTGCTTTGGACAAGATAGACCGTTCATTGATTCGTAATTGGCATAATCACAAAGCGCGTCAGTTGAAAACTTCCATTCTACGCAAATTGGGTCGTAAAGAGGAAGCTTTGGCGCTCGTAGCTGAATCATTGCAGATAGATCGTTTTAATATGGGATGCCGTTTTGAACATTATTTGTTGACCCGGGATGTGAAAGTGTTGGAGGAAATGAAAGAGTTGATGCGTGGTTGGGCGCACGGATATATAGAATACGCATTGGATTTTGCTGCTGCCGGATTGTATGAGGAAGCTTTATCTTTACTGGAATGCCATGTAACCGGAACTACAGAAATATATCCTGTCGTTTATTATGCAATGGGATATTTCCATACCTGTAAGGGAGATGAGAGTAAAGCATTGGAATATTATCAGCGGGCAGAAAAAAGAGAATCATTCATATTGTTTCCCGAATCGTATAGAAGAAGTATTGATTCTTCAAGATGCCTTACGTCTGAATATTCATGGGGCAAAAGCGGCATATAGTTTAGGTAATTTCTGGTATGCTAACCGTCAGTATGACAATGCCATTGCCTGTTGGGAACATTCTGCGGCCATAAATCCGGCATATCCCACCGTATGGCGTAATTTGTCGTTGGCTTATTATAATAAACGCGATGACAAGCAGAAAGCCTTGGAAACTTTGGAAAAAGCTTATGCATTGGATGAGCACGATTCTCGTATCTTAATGGAGTTGGATCAACTTTATAAACGTTAGGGCGGCCGCATAGTGAACGTTTTGGCTTTTTTGGAAGCACATCTGCCCGAAGTAGAGCAGCGTGATGATCTTTCCATTGAACGTATCACTTTGTATAATCAATCAGGCCGCTATGCTGAAGCAAAAGAATTGATTGCCGCGCGTAATTTCCATCCATGGGAAGGAGGAGAAGGAAAAATCACCGGACAATATGTATTGTGTCGTGTAGAATTAGCAAAGATTGCTTTAAGTGAAAAACGCTATGCCGATGCTTTAGTTCTTTTGGATGAAACGGATGCTTATCCATTTAATTTGGGTGAGGGAAAATTGGCAAATGCTGAAGAGAATGATATCTGGTATTATAAAGGTGAGGCGTTTCGTGGCTTGGGAAATGAGCAACAAGCTATAGATTGCTTTACCAAAGCGACCATTGGTTCTTCAGAACCACAACAGGCTTTCTTCTACAATGACCAACAACCCGATAAGATTTTCTATCAAGGTCTGGCATGGCGTGCGTTGGGTAGAGAGGATAAGGCACGCAGCTGCTTTAACAAATTGATAAAGCATGGTGAGAAGCATTTGTTTGACCACTGTCGGATTGATTATTTTGCTGTTTCTCTGCCTGATCTGGCTATTTGGGAAGATGACTTGGATAAACGTAACCGCATTCATTGCAATTATGTGATGGGACTGGGTTGTTTAGGATTGCGTGAAATGGGAAAAGCCATTGATTTTTTGGATAAGGTGCGAGAATTGGATATTAATCATCAAGGTGGACAAATCCATCGTAACTTGTGTGCCGTATGAAAAAAAAGAATATTTTCCATTTTGTTGGTAACAGTGGTGTCTGTGTGTTTTTGCACATGGCCAACAAAACACCGTCAGCTTATGAAATTATCAT
>ENA-OQAX01000157-OQAX01000157.1-human-gut-metagenome-genome-assembly--contig:-NODE-157-length-15382-cov-2.826352_pt1 | contig 15382 bp, 24 predicted proteins | sample MGYA00242741_ERZ504539 | MGnify/ENA primary metagenome ERZ504539 (study PRJEB26092, sample SAMD00036277) | human gut metagenome | host: Homo sapiens | study: EMG produced TPA metagenomics assembly of... | reverse complement strand
TTTCCAGACATTTCCTGAACTGTTCCGCTTCCCAGGTTACCATTAACATAAGCTTCGCAGCCAAGCTGCTCACAGAGTTCAAAAATTCATGTGTACCAAAGCTGTTATCTTCTACCACCACGCCCCAGTGTGTTATTGATCATTTTTTTACGTGTTTCCTTTGGTCCGATACCGTCTTTCCAGTGGTATTCATCTGCGAAGCATCCACCCGGCCAGCGAAGTACCGGAATCCTGATATGCTTCAGTGCTTCTACTACGTCTGTACGCATTCCGTTCTTATTCGGGATCTGGGAATCCTCACCTACATAGATTCCTTCGTAGATACATCTTCCCAGATGCTCTGAGAAATGCCCATAGATTTCTTTGTTGATTTTGCTCTGTTTCTTTGATGGATTAATTACAAGCTTAGTCATTTTTACCTCCACAGTTTATGATTTCAGGTTTTTATTTTACCTTTTTCTAAAATAATATACTTTATTTTGCTTTTTCATTATACACAACTTCTGTCTGATATTCAATATATTTTCTGCAAAATTGCTATGATAATTTTGTATAAGAGTTACTGTTCACATACCACTATCCCGAGACATACAAGCCAAAATTCCAATTGCCGCAGGCAATCTGGAATGAATTTTGGCTAAGTTACTGTGAACGGAGTGAACAGTAACGTATAAGAAGGAGTCCTGCCCATAGGGCTTTATTCTGTTACAGAAACATTAACGGAGTAATTTCCTGCAACAGAAATAAAAAAGAGCCACAACAGATTTCATATCCATCTGTTGCGACTCTCTCATTTACAGTCCTACATTCCCGCTGTTCATCCCTTCTTTACTGTCCTTATCAAGTGGCAGCCAGTCCAGTACTTTCTTAATATAACGGTTCCAGAAATCCCACTCATGTGCTCCCCGGACCTTCCTCGTAAGTTACATCCACACCCAGTTTCTGCATGGTATCTCTGAACTTACGGTTCGGAGGAAGAAGCGGATCATCCAGTCCACAGGCAAGGTACATATGCGGAAATGGGATTCCATCTTTTTTCATATTTTCGGCAATCCATTCCGGATTGATCTCACAGTCTTTGATCCGGGACAGATCTCCAAATACATTCTCCAGAAAGCTTTTTTTCTCAAAGAACATAGGAGAACTGTCATCTGCTGTCCTCATTTTTTCAAGAATCATAGCAGAAGAAAGACCTGCGATGTATCCGAATGTGTCATGGTATTTCAGACCATTTCGGATCGCACCGTATCCTCCCATGGATAACCCGGCAATAAATGTATCTTCTTTTTTGTATGATAACGGAAACATTCTTCGTGTGATCTTTACAAGTTCTTTTCCGATAAATTCACTGTAGTTTTCATTTGCATTCGGATGATCCATATAGAACATATTTGCTCCGGAAGGCATAACTACTGCCAGATTCTTTTCTTCTGCCCATCGCTTAATACATGTTCCTGTTACCCAGTCTGTGTAATTTCCCATTACTCCGTGAAGCAGATACAAAGTCTTAAACGGTTTGTTCTCTTCTTCTGTTTCTTCTCCAAAAAACACTTTATCAACCGGCAGGATTACATTCATCGTTACCGGACGCATCAGTGCTTTTGAAAAGAAGTTCACTTCCATTAATGCCATCTTCTTATCCTCCCTTATGTTTTTGCAAAGCCTTTACAGCATTTTATTATACAAAAAACACCTGAAAAAAGCTACTGTCATATCCGACAGCAGCTTCTTTTACGCTCTAATGCTGATGTAAATATTTTTCTCTTGTAGCGAGCCCACCTCTGATATGCCGCTCCTGCTTGTTCACATCCAGAACCTGTCTCACTTCACATGCCAGTCCCGGATTGAGCTGACTGAGACGGTCAGTGCAGTCCTTATGTACAGTGCTCTTACTAATCCCGAATTTCTTCGCCGCCTGACGCACCGTTGCCTTTGTATCAATAATATAATTTGCAATTTCCACTGCCCGCTCCTCGATATAATCTTTCACGGATAAGCCTCCGAAGACGCTGTTTTTACAGTGTATGCACAGAAATTCCCGAATATGTAGCAATCATTTTTATAGTTGTGCCTTATATGAAAGAATCCTGCTTGCAGGATTCTCCGCCTGCGGCGGGTCGCTTCAGCGACATAATTCCTCTCCGTCGCAGTGCGATCCTGCCCGAAGCTTTTTTTTATGTTATAGGAACATTACAGAGTAATTTCCTATGACATAAAAGAACGGCCGTCCATACCGGACGACCGTTTCGCTCATTGCAATCTTATTTAAATTTAATCTCTTTCCCTTCAAGTCTCCACTGTCTGAATTCTGCGGAAGCAGATAACAGAAGATCTGAAGAAGAGTTCAAAGCTGTTTCTACAGAATCCTGAACTACGCCAATGATAAATCCTACTGCAACAACCTGCATGGAAATGTCATCTGAAATTCCGAACAGAGAGCATGCCATCGGGATCAGAAGAAGTGATCCGCCGGCTACACCGGAAGCGCCACATGCTGACAGAGCTGCAAGAAGACTCAGGATAATTGCTGTCGGAATATCTACATGAATACCAAGAGTAAATGCAGTTGCCATTGTCATAACCGTAATAGTGATAGCCGCACCATCCATATTAATAGTTGCACCAAGCGGAATGGTTACAGAATAAGTATCTCTGTCCAGTCCCATCTCTTCACAGACTTTCATGTTTACCGGAATATTAGCTGCGGAACTTCTTGTAAAGAAAGCTGTCAGCGCACTTCTCTTCAGGCAGTGGAAAATCAGCGGATATGGATTCTGGCGGATACACCAGTAAACCAGAAGCGGATTGGTCACAAAATAGATAAACAGCATACATCCTACAAGAAGAAGCAACAGTTTTCCATAAGTCGTAAAGATATCCAGACCGTTTGTAGATACTGTGTTAAATACCAGACCAAAAATTCCAAAAGGTGCAAGATTAATGATCCAGGTTACTACCATGGAAATACCATCTGCAACATCAGCCAGAACCTTCTTTGTCATCTTATCAGCTACACGAAAAGCAAGCCCAAGAAGAACAGCCCACATCAGGATCCCTACATAGTTTGCATTTACCAGTGAAGATACCGGGTTGGCAACTACGTTCAGAAGCAGGTTATTTAATACCTCAACGATACCCTGTGGTGCACTTGTATCTGTTGCTGCATTTGCAAGTGTCATCTTTACAGGAAATGCCATACTCGCAAATACTGCAATCACTGCTGCCAGAACTGTACTGAACATATAGAGAATGATAACTGTCTTAATAACTCCTCCGTGAGATTTTCCTGCATTACACAGGGAACTGATAACCAGGAAGAATACCAGCAAAGGTGCGATTGCCTTTAACGCGCTTACAAAGACATCACCCAGAATTGCGATTCCTGTTGCCTGCGGTACAGCAATTCCCAGAATCGCACCCAGAATCAGGCCAACCAGGATTCTCTTTACAAGAGCAATCCTGGTCCATTTGTCCCAAACTTTTTTCATTTCTTTTAATCCTCTTTCCCTTTAGTTTGTTAAAACACTAATCCGGTACATTATAAAGGAATTTTTAAAAAAAGTGCAAGGATTTCTCTACCCGGTCAGCAAAAATTCATATCCTTTTACAAGGATTTCGCAGGTAATACAAACTGTGTTTTCATAAAGCGCTACTATACAACTACTGTTCTTTTCTCCTGTTGATGATCCGTCTCATTATATTGCTCAAAACGGCTCTCAATCTCTACCAGCATATTTGCATATTCTCGTAATTCATCTCTGAGCTGTTCTTTATCTGTTCGTTCTTTTTTATAAGAGATCCTGTGTTCCATGCTTGCCCAGAAATCCATGGACATTGTTCTAAACTGTATCTCCACAGGAAAATATTCCATTCCATCCAGACAGTACACCGGCACACCTACGATCACATGATAGCTTCGGTATCCGTTTGGTTTCGGATTTCCGATATAATCACGTTCCCTGATCACGATCAGATCACTCTGGCTTTTCAGAAGCTCTGTCAGATTATAGATATCATCTACAAAATAGCAGATCACCCTGACACCTGCAATATCCTGAAGATAATCCTTCGCATTCATCACAGTAGGTTCTTTTCCCTTTCGCTGCAGTTTCTCTTCAATGCTCTGTTTCTTCTTGATCCTGCATTGGATGTTGTGGATCGGTCTTGCAGATGCGTCACCGTACAGGTTGTGATTCAACACATCAAGACGTGTGAGAAGCATCTGTTTAGCATCTTCATATGGTTGTATAAATTCATAATATTCTTCATCTGTCATAACTTATTTCTCCTGTAAAAACCTCTGCAGTTATTCTTCTGCCTTTCATATTTCTTATTCTGTACTTCTTCGCAGAACTTATCTTTTTTTCCACATTTGTACTGCAAAATAACCATTTTTTCCCCATTACGTCTCCATCATACAAAAGAAATGTGTTTAATCAGTGTTCCAATTCTAATCATTTTATAAACAAAATTCTCTATCAGTTACATGCTCTCCAATAAACTGATTTCATTTACCTATTGCCATTTACTCTATGTGCGAATATATATTTTCATTTTGAATATATTTTATACTATATGATTGCAAATATATTCTATTTGCAGTAAAATATATTAAAAGACAAAAAGGAGTGATATCATGACAACCATTAGTTACGTATGGATGATCAAATGAAAAAAGAGCTTGATGAAATGTGCGAAGCATGGGAATGAATATTTCTACTTTCTACATGATCTATACAAAAAAGGCACTAAGAGATCGTAGAATACCATTTGACATTGAAGCTCCGGCAGATCCATTTTATTCTGAACAGAATATGGCACAGCTTCGCAAATCTGCTCAACAAGTAAAGGAAGGTAAAATAATAACAAAAACAATGGAAGATCTGGAGGCAATAGCGTGTGAGTAATATTTCATTTTCAGAAGATGCTTGGGAAGATTATCTTTACTGGCAACTTCAAGACAAGAAAACACTAAAGAAGATCAATGAATTATTGAAAGAAATACAACGGACACCTTTCTCAGGAAAAGGTGAACCAGAAAAACTTCGTGGTGATTTAAATGGAAAATGGAGTAGGCGAATCAACTTCAAAGACCGTTTGGTTTATGAAATATCAGATGAAACAATTATTGTAATCCAATGCAAAGGCCATTACAGCGATAAATAAAAAAAGTCCCCCCCGCAGGGGGCTTTTTTTATTTACATAATCTTACGGAACAGGTCTTTCAGATCTTCTACGCTTGCATCTTTCGGGTTTCCCGGTGCGCATGCGTCTGCATGTGCGGATTCTGCCAGGAACTGGAGATCTTCTTCTTTTGATTGCTTCCAGTTTAGTCGGGATTCCTACATCAACAGAGAGTTTCTTAACAGCTTCGATTGCTGCTTTTCTGTATTCATCCTGAGACATTTCATCTACGCCTTTGACACCCATTGCTCTGGCGATCTCACGATATTTCTCACCTGTGCATTCCTGATTGTATTCCATAACGATCGGAAGCATCATTGCGCAGGCAACACCGTGTGGTGTGTCATAAACAGCACCAAGTGTATGAGCCATGGAATGAGCGATTCCAAGACCTACGTTAGAGAATCCCATACCAGCGATATACTGTCCAAGAGCCATTCCTTCACGACCTTCTTTTGTGTTTTCAACAGCACCGCGGAGAGATTTGGAGATCAGCTCGATTGCTTTTAAATGGAACATATCTGTCATTTCCCACGCAGCTTTTGTTGTATATCCTTCGATTGCATGAGTGAGGGCATCCATACCTGTGGAAGCTGTCAGTCCCTTTGGCATGGAGGACATCATTTCAGGATCAATAACTGCGATGATCGGCATGTCATGTGGGTCAACGCATACAAATTTACGTTTTCTTTCTACATCTGTGATAACGTAATTGATAGTTACCTCTGCTGCTGTACCTGCTGTTGTCGGAACTGCAATGATCGGTACACAAGGTTTCCTGGTCGGAGCTGTACCTTCCAGACTCCTTACATCTTCAAATTCAGGGTTTGCAATAATAATACCGATTGCTTTGGAAGTGTCCATGGAAGAACCACCGCCGATTGCGATCAGATAATCCGCTTCAGAATCCTTAAATGCCTGAACACCGTGCTGTACGTTCTCGATTGTCGGGTTCGGTTTGATGTCTGAATACAGTTCATATGCAAGTCCGTTTTTCTCAAGAATATCTGTAACTTTACTTGTTACATGGAATTTTACAAGATCAGGATCAGAGCATACGAAAGCTTTTTTAAAGCCATGTGCTTTTGCTTCGTTTGCGATTTCCTCGATTGCTCCTGCCCCGTGATAAGAGGTCTGATTTAAGTTAATTCTGTTTGCCATAATGATTTCCATTCCTTTCAGTATTCTGCAGTATTATAGCAATCCTCTTAAATGCATTATTTACGAGGATTGCTATAGGTAGCTTCCGCATCGCTTATCTTTGTTATTATATTAACAATATGAAGTAAAAAAGAAAGTTACACTTTGGCTCAAATGTAACTTTCTCACAATATTTGTGCAATAATGCCGAAAAACCAGGTGCAAAATTATGCACTAATATTGTTATATTTATGACAATATTTCCAGCTTTCAAACAATTCCGAGAGTTTTCCCGGCATCCCGTCAACTAAAATTTTCGCCAGTCCCTCCGGTGCACATTCCAACTCTCCCAGTACCCATTTTACAGTCATATAAATAGAACTCTGGCAGTACATTTCCAGAATACAATGTATAGTCTCATCCGGGATTCTTCCTGTTTTCTCACGGATCAGATTCTCATAGAAGTCCAGAATCAGTTCAAAATCATGCTGGCGCAGACTGTTCTGACTGTCATATTTAAATGCTGCTGCAAAGAAAACATGCTCTTCCTGAATATAGGTAAACTTCTTTACCAGAGCATCATAAACAGTTTTCCCCATTCCCATATGCTCAAAGGATTTCGCCAGAAGCTTATCAAAATACCAGTTGATCAGGTCAAATTTGTCCATAAAATTCCGATAGAAAGTCTGCCTCGTAACACCACAATTCTCTGTAATCTGTTTTACTGTGATGTTATCTACAGACATCGTTTTCATACATTCCTTCATTGACCGCGCAAGACGGTATTTCGTTTTCTCACCCTTACCTGCTTCATTTATCATATCCATACAAATTCCTCTCACAGATAAAACTTCGTGTGTTCATTATATCAATTTCTTCCTTGTATTTCCAGATAGTTTCTTCCTGAAATTCGTATTTTAAGGAGCATATTTTTAGTTATTGTTCACACACCACTATTCCGCGAGGTGTTTTTGGCATGAATATGCCAAAAATCCCCGAGACATACAAGCAAAAATTCCATTGCCGCAGGCAAATCTGGAATGAATTTTGGCTACGTTACTGTGAACGGAGTGAACAGTAACATATAATTCCAATAACCTTTATTTTCTCTGTCTTATCTTTCTGGCAGATATGGAAAATGTATGCTAAAATAGAAAATAGCAAATTTGTATGTAAAATAATAAGGAAAGGTAAGAGGGGGAAATGGAGAAAGAGGAAAAGCGTGCAGATCAGGAGAATGACACGGAAGAACAAAGTACGGAAGCGAAAAGCTTACTGAAAAAAAAGCTTCAATATTATAGTAGTGAGATTCAGCGTGATGTGGGAAATCTTGTAAAATGGCTGATGATCGCGGTACTTGTAGGATGTATTACAGGAGCGGCGAGTACACTGTTTTCTTTTGTGCTGAAGAGTGTGACAAATTGCAGGAAAGAAAATGAATGGATGTTCTATCTGCTTCCGGTGATGGGCTTAATTATTGTATACCTGTATGAGAAATTTGGTAAGGATGATGGAGGTACGAATCAGGTGCTTTCTACTGTGAGATCACAGGACGATGTGCCGATTTTATCTGCACCTCTGATTTTCATTTCTACAGCACTTACGCATCTGGCAGGTGGCTCTGCAGGACGTGAAGGTGCGGCAATACAGCTTGGTGGAAGTATTGCCAATCAGCTTGGACGTTGGATTCATCTGGATGAGGAAGACCGACATGTAATTGTTATGTGTGGTATGAGTGCAGCATTCTCTGCATTGTTTGGAACACCGATGGCTGCGGCTGTTTTTGCACTGGAGGTAGTCAGTGTAGGAGTGATGTATTATACAGCTTTGATGCCTTGTATGATTGCTTCCCTGGTTGCATCCGGATTTGCGGCAGGAATGGGAGTTACACCGGAGACTTTTCATGTAGTGGATATTCCGAAGCTGACTATTGAAACGGGTTTGAAAATGGGTGCTATCGCTGTTGGATGTGCAGTTATTAGTATTGTATTCTGTATGGTGCTGAATGGAGTTGCCGGAGCATATGAAGGTGGTTTAAGAATCCATATGTGCGTGTAGTTGTGGGATCTTGTCTGGTGATTGGAATTACATTACTTCTGGGAACTTCAGATTATATGGGCGCAGGTGCAGAGCTGATTGAGAAGGCAGTGGAGGAAGGACAGGCAAGACCTCTGGACTTCTTCTGGAAATTAGTTCTGACAGCATTGACGATGCGTGCAGGGTTCCGTGGCGGGGAGATTGTTCCTTCGTTCTGTATAGGAGCTACTTTTGGATGTATGATGGGAAACTGGCTGGGACTTTCCCCGTCTATATGCGCGGCATGTGGAATGGCAGCAGTATTCTGCGGAGTAACGAACTGCCCGATTACATCGATTCTGATCGCATTTGAGATGTTTGGATTTAAGGGCGTTTTCCTTTTTATCTGATTGCGGTTTTCTATCAGCTATGCGGCTTCGGGATATTATGGATTGTATAAGGATCAGACGATTGTTTTATTCTAAGTATAAGGCGAAATATGTGAATAAAACGTACGAGATTTTTAGCTGAACTGAGAAAGTTTCCTGTTTTTAATTGCTATAGACTGATTAAAAATAAGTAAGTCATACGTTTCAAGTCAAGCGGATATTTGCAATTGAAGCAGGGGACTTACTTGATTCGGTTAAAAAATGCAATATGCATAGGGCAGGGCTTTGCCAGTATTAGAAACAGTATAAATTGTTTCTGAGAAGTGACAGGGAATTATTTGATATAAATTTACAGATAAAATACAAAAAGCTGGCACAGATGAATGTGTCAGCTTTTGTATTTAGAAGGATATATGTATTAATAAGCATGCTGTATTTTGTATATTTTTCGTATATTAGCATTCTGGAAAAATCAGGCTGTGATTTTACGTGCACGCGTTCTGCGGCTACTTCTTCAGGGGTTTTTTTCGCGGAGCCTTGCAGCACATGGTAATCTTTTGTTGGAATCAGCGGGTCATTTGCAAGATGTTCTTTGGCCGCTTTGATTGCTTCTGTGTACTGTGGAAGCCATTGTTCCTGAGCGACCAGCATTTCATCAATCATCTGCCAGATTTCAGGTGGGTTGCATACAGCACCTGTCAGTGGATCCATCATAGCTGCCTGTTTCAGAAGCTGTACATCGCCATGAACTGCAGCTTCAATTGCCAGCTTTTGTACCCAGATTGATTGTGAGCATACTGCTGCGCAGCCAAGTGGAAGGTCACCTACTTTAGGAATGCTGATTCCGTTTCCATCTACATAACAGGGAACTTCAACTACCGATTCCCATGGAAGATTTGTGATGCATCCTTCATTCATAATATTAAAGTGTCCTCTGTAAATGACGTCCTGTTTCCAGAGATTCAATAATATAAGAAGCGTGTTCTTTGCTTCGTTCAGAACATCTAATTTTTTTTGCTGGTTCTGCCAGAATCTTCGGGAAATCTGTTTCAAACCAGTTACGTTCTTCTCGTGTAACACGGAGGTATCCACCAGTTTCGCCGTTTATCCAGTTATCAAGATTAATCCAGTCTTTGATTTCATCAGGGCGTTTGCGGTACCAGGCTACATATTCGGAGAGATGTCCATTGGATTCGGTAGAATAGTATCCGAAACGTTTTAACATATCAATGCGGACTTTTTTCTTCTTGACTGAATTTAGGATGCGCTTCGAATCCTGCCAGAAGTTTAGGAATCATATCTTCTCCATTATGTTTTACAGAAATGTACCAGGTCTGGTGATTGATTCCGGCACAGATGACATCCAGCTCTTCTCTTGGAATACCAAGAACTTCTGAAATCTGCTGTTCTCCGTGAATTTCGCCATGACAAAGTCCGATAGTGCGGACTTTTCCATATTTGTTACAGGCCCATGTAGCCATTGCGTTTGGATTGGAATAGTTCAGCATGATTGCTCCAGGTTCGGAAACTTCACGAATGTCTTTACAAAAGTTCAGCATTTCTGCGATAACACGTTGTCCATACATAATTCCACCAGTACATAAGGTATCCCCTACGCATTGGTCTACTCCATACTTCAATGGAATCTCTACATCTGTTTCAAATCCTTCAAGTCCACCGATACGCACACAGTTAACAATATAACGTGCATCTTTGAAGGCGTCACGACGATTGGTTGTTGCTTCAATTTTGATTGGAATATTGTTTGCGTCCAGATCTCTCTGACATAATTCTCTTGTCTTTTCCAGATTGTCCGGGTTAATGTCGGTGAAGGCAATTTCGATATCGTGAAATTCAGGTACAGATATAATATCTGTAAATAATGTTCTGGCAAATACAAGACTTCCTGCACCAATAAATGCAATTTTAAAACTCATATAAAAATCCCTCCTGTGTTTTTACAGTATATAGTTTATTAAAAAGTTTAGTGACAGTTATTATCGGCTGTATAATAAAATGCAAGATATTATCGCATTTAATTTTTGGGTGGGATGTAAAAAAAGCAAAAAAATGTGTTAGGATTGTTATAGATGCGAGATTGTTCAGGAAATCAACTTATTGGTACACAAGGAGAGTTGGGCATGTATCGAATATTTCAAAGAGAGAAACAGTATTTTAAAGTAACTGCATTTTATGCATTATCGTTGTCAAAATATCATATGAAATGTCATATTCATGGGAGTTTTGAAATTATGTATGTAACGTCAGGAGAATGCAGGATTTTTTGTCAGAATGAATGGTTACGAATGAAATCTGGTGAGTTTATTTATATTTTGCCCGGAGTACAGCATCAACTGGAAATTACAGAAGGGAGGCCGTGTTCTGTATTGAATCTGGAGTTTGCGCTGACTTCAGAAGAAACGGCAGTGGAGGCAGAAATTTTGCTTGAGAAGATTCGGGATTTTTCAGAAATGTTTTCAGATGCCACAGGGATATATCGCTGCAAATGATGGAAGAAATCTGGGGATATGCAATAAAAAGATTTTACTGTCTTATCTTCAGAAGAGCCAGAATAAGGTGGATGATCAGGAGTTCCTTTTTGGACTTCTGTTCAGTAGAACGATGGTAGAATTAACATATTGTATAAGCTTAAAGAAAAACACACAAGGAGTTATCTATTTGAAAAAAGCTTGTGATTATATAGATAAACATTTTCTGGAAGAAATCAGCATACCAGAGATTGCGGCATATGTGGATATTAACAAATCATATCTTCAGGCATTGTTTACAGACAAGATAGGATGTACGATCAATCATTATATAAACCAGAAAAGATTGGAGCAGGCAATATTTCTGCTTTGCAATAGTAGTTTTGGAATTACGGATATTGCATTTGCTTCCGGGTATAACAGCAGACAGCATTTTTCTTATACTTTTGAAAAATTTTATGGACTTACACCGTCTGCATATAGGGGACTTCATGCACGAAATATGACAACTGACACCAGAAACATCAGATATAGTCTTGAAAATGATAGAAATTTAAAGGGAGAGATTATGTAAATGAGAATAAAAAAATATATGTTTTATTGTGATTCTTATAGGAAGCTTAATCGGGAGTGCAAATATGAAAGAGGTAAAGGCAGAAGACAGTGAAAGTATAGAGGATATAGTTGAACTTTCACTTTTGTATTCTGGTTCAGATGTAACATGGGTGGCAGCGATAGAAACTTTATGCGATGAGTTTATGGCACAGAACCCTAACATTATTATTAACACAGAAAATTCAGGAGAAGCAAATTGTGAAAATGAACTTAAGGTAAAGGAGGCACTGGACGAATTTCCTGATATTTTTGAGCTGGAAAAATGTTGATGCGTTTGCTGATGCGGGAAAGCTGGGGGCAATTGATGCGGAGGTAAGCAATATGGTGACCAATGTGATTGTGATTAATAAAAAGAGTTATGGTCTGCCGATATACGCGACCACAAATGGTGTAATTTATAACAAAAATATATTTAAAAAATATGATCTGGAAATAACCGGATTCTTATGAAGAATTTATTCAGATTTGTGATACGTTGAAGGCAGAAGGAATTTGTCCATTGGCAATTGGCGGTAATCAGGAAGAAAATATGACATACTGGCTTAATTATTTCTTCCAGAAAGATATTATGGAAGAGAATCCGGACTGGTTGGAAATGAGAAAAGAGAGAAGCGTGAAATTTACAAGTGCAGAATCCATACATATGTTAGAAGACTTAAAGGAACTTTTTTCAAAAGGATATATTCTGGAAGATTCGGAAAATATGACAGAGAACCAGATTGTAACCAGAATGACGGAAAATCAGTTTGCAATGATATATGCGGGACCTTGGCTTTTTACCAAGATAATAGATGCATATCCAATGTCTACAGAATCGGATAAAACTCCTCTGGGAGAGGAAATTCCAGAAGATCAGGATCCGGTAACTTATCGTCTGGGATGGTTTTTTCTGGGAAATGACAATGGACATCTTACGGCTTTGACGAGAAATAATGCTTACTGGGCATTGTCAGAGACATGTACAGAAGATACCAGAAAAAAAGAGGCTGCACAGAGGTTTCTGAAATTTTTTACACAAAAGAAAATTACAGAAGTATGATACAGGGAATGTATGGGCTTCCGGTAACGAAGGAGGCGATTATTTATCCGGCACCTTCTGCTCAGCAGAAACTTCTGAAAGATTACAGATATGCAGATAAGAATACAGTGTATCTGGGAATGCAGGGAACAGCATCGTCTTTTCTGACTGATGTCAACAAGATATTAAAAGAACTGTATACAGGAGAATATACGGTAGAAAAGACTGCTGAAGAAATAGATCAGGCATGGGACAGAGAGGCACAGGAGGAGTAATTTTTATGAAAAACCACAGATCAGATTCAGGAGTTTCTACGCAAAAACTGGTAATTATGTTTCTGTTTATGGGTTTGAATTCCTTTTTTGCTCATGGGAATGCTGATCTATAATGTATATTCAAATACGATGTATGAAAATATTCTTGGAAATTTTTCTATGACAGATCAGATTATGGCAAAGAATATTTCGGATCTTATAACCGAAATTGCGGATGATACGGAATATATTTATAAGAGTAGTGTTTCTGATTATGATTATTTTTATGAGTTGTTTGAAGATACGGGAATGTCTGAAACAGGGAGGAATGCAATGATTACAAAAATTCTTCGGACAATCCTGTATATGAATGAGGCAATTGATCATGTATTTTTTTGTTACTCCGGATGGAAAAATGTATTCTTCTATGAAAGCGCCGGAATTGCTGATCGATGAACAGGAAATGCAGGAATGGTATAAGAGTCATTATCTGATAGGTTCCAGAAATGTACAGATCATGTCCACTCATGAAACAAAATATTATAGAAATTCACAGAAAAATGATTTTACAATTTACAGAAATATTATGAATACAGCTACAATCCGAAAAGCAGGATCAGAAGTTCTGGGGACGTTGTTTATTGATATTTCGGCGGATTATTTAAAAAAGATGCTGACACAGGAAAGTTATGGAACAAACCATGAAATATATGTAGTAGATTCTGCTTCAGGAAAATATATTTATCATTCACAGAAACAGTATGAAGGAATAAATGCTCAAAATGATGGAATTCTCCTGGATGCTATGAAAAATAAGGAAAGTGGATATCTGGAGCAGAAAAATGAATGTCTTGTATATCAGAAGGTTGATGGTACAAATTGGCTTGTTATTGACAGGGTAATACCAGGAACGATTGAAGGTGCCTACAAGATGATAAGAAATACAACAATGCTGTTGATCGTGATTGGAGTAAGTTTATTGGCGCTTGTGTATATGTATTATTCAAAGAAACTAAATAAACCTGTACAGATGCTGAAAGAGACCATGAGCTGTATTGAAAAGGGTGATTTGGATGCAAGAGTACATATTGATTCAATGATGAGTTTCAGGATATTGGAAATGGAATGAATCAGATGGCTGAAAATCTGAACAAATATGTTCAGAAGGCATACGTTGCGGAAATCAGACAGAGAGATGCAGAACTGGAAGCACTGAAAAGACAGATCCAGCCACACTATTTGTATAATACATTGGATGTCATAAGAATGTCTGCAATCACAAACGATGACATGCTGGTGGCTACTATGATCGACAGTTTGTCCGGGCAGTTAAAATATCTGATCGGGACAACCGGCAATATGGTTATTTTGCAGCAGGAGATCGCATGTATTTCCAATTACTTTAAACTGATTGAAGTGCGGTACGATTCCCGATTCTCTCTGAGTGTGGAAATACCAAAGGAATTATGGAAATGCAGAGTACCGCATCTGATTATTCAGCCGGTTGTTGAGAATGCTGTCAAGCATGGGTTGCGTCCGAATAAAGGACCTGGAGAGGTTGTAGTACAGGCGAAACAAAATATGGATTTTCTTGAGATTACAGTTATGGATAATGGCGTGGGAATAAATAAAGAAAGGCTGGAAGAAGTTCAGGCACTATTAAAGAGTGATGCCAGAATAGCAGAAGAGGATATTAAAGGAATGAGCATAGGAGTCAAAAATGTTTCTGACCGTATTAAAACATTTGTACGGAAATGAGTACGGACTGGAAATTGATGCATATGAAGGAATGGGCACCATTGTAAAATACTGGCTGCCATTAATCTGGGAGGATGTTTAAGATGTACCGAATTATCATTGCGGATGATGAACCACTAATTATACGTGGTCTGAAAAAGATGATGGAATGGGGAAAGATGGACACGGAGGTTGTCGGGGAGGCTGAAGATGGAGAACAACTTTTGAATCTGCTGGATACTCTGGAACCAGACATTATTATATCGGATATTAGTATGCCGGAAAAGACAGGACTGGATGTTTTAAAAAGAAATAAAATAAAACGTAAGCTGAAACAAAGGTTATTTTTCTTGAGTGGATTTCAAGAGTTTTTCCTATGCAAAAGAGGCTGTAACATATGGGGGCAGTGGACTATCTTCTGAAGCCTGTTTCTGTAGAAGAACTGGAAAAATGCAATCAACAGGGCAAAGGATCAGAATTGTTCAGGAACAGCCAGAGGCAGTCTGGAAGATTGAACAGCAAAATGTAGAGAACGTTTTA
>ENA-OQAX01000156-OQAX01000156.1-human-gut-metagenome-genome-assembly--contig:-NODE-156-length-15396-cov-2.976881_pt1 | contig 15396 bp, 20 predicted proteins | sample MGYA00242741_ERZ504539 | MGnify/ENA primary metagenome ERZ504539 (study PRJEB26092, sample SAMD00036277) | human gut metagenome | host: Homo sapiens | study: EMG produced TPA metagenomics assembly of... | reverse complement strand
TGCTGGAGCGCAAAGCCTGTGGCAGTCGATAAGGAAAGCTTTTGCTGCATCCGCAGGCGCGTCTTCCGTGCTTTTCTTTGCTGCTGCGCTGGAACCTCTCGGTCGTCCTGCGTTCCCTGCTGCTGACGGCAGCGGTTGCCGTGCCGCTGTACGGCATCATCATCGCGGTCGGGCTGCAGAGCACACAGGCCATGTTTGCACTGTCCCGCGCGCGCTGGCCATTGAGATGCCTTTCTTCCAGTTCCTGATCGACTGCGCCATCACCATGGCGCAGTGCACGATCCTCGCCATGCTGCACTGCCGCCTGCGGGAGTCTCTCCCCTCTGAGCCGGAGCCGGTCCAGAGCGGAAAGCATCACCGTTCCACCGGCAGGCTGCTTCTGGGTGCATCGGTTGCGGGTGCTACTCTGCTCACCTTTGCGCTGGCATTCTGTTACCTTGCCCTGCCCAGAGACGACGAGCTGCTCTCCATGCTGGGCGGCGTTGCGCCGGTAGTCACCGCGCACCGCGGCTACTCCGCTGCCGCACCGGAAAACACCCTGCCCGCTTTCCAGCTGGCCATCGATCAGGGCTGCGAGTGGGCCGAGCTGGATGTGCAGATGACCAGGGACGGCGTGGTCATGGTGACCCACGATACCAGCCTGCGCCGCTGCACCGGCCGCAACGAGAACATCTACGACCTGACCTATAACGAGGTTCGTAAGCTGGATGCCGGGCGCTGGTTCGGCCAGAAGTACACTGGTGCCAAAGTTCCCACACTGGAAGAAGTGCTGGACCTGTGCAAAGGTAAGATCCAGCTGAACATTGAGATCAAGCCCAATGCCGCCACCCCGGAGCTGGAAGCGGAAACCATCCGCATCATCCGCGAAAAAGGCTTTGCACAGGACTGCACCATCACCTCGCAGAGTTATGAAACCCTCTGCAAGGTCAAGGAGCTGGCACCGGAGATCCGGACCGGCTATATCCTTGCACTGGGCGTGGGCAGTTATTACGATCTGCCTGCCGCAGATTTCTTCAGCGTACAGTCCACCTTTATCACCTCCGGTATGGTGCAGCAGATCCATAAGCGCAGCAAGACGATCTCCGCATGGACCGTCAACCGCGAAGAGGATGCCAGCGAACTGCTGAGCATCGGCGTGGACGACCTGATCACCGATAAGCCGGATATGATCCAGCAGCTGCTGAGCGAGGATGCCGACCTTGACAACAGCCTCGTCCTCCTGCGCGACTTCATCCGTGACCTGTTCGCTCCGTCCGATGTCGATGAACCCACTCCTGAGGAAGAGACCATCGAAGAAGCCATCGAGGACCCGGACGAATTGCTGGATGCATCGTAATCGCGGCAAAGATCAAGTATTCTGTTAAACTACCCGTACACACATAAAAAAAGCCCCCCTGCCAGTTTCATCACCGGCAGGGGGGCTTACAAGTTTACCTGATCCAGTTTTATCAAGTAAGATCATTCCGGTTCGGTAAGCTTGGATCTTTTACGAAGCAATTTATTTCATAAATCGGTGCTGTGAACAAATCACTTACATTCCTTCTTCATAGCAGAATAGCCGATGAGAACGGTCCACACATAGGCGCAGGTCTGGGGATCATCAGCATACCGATCATGGGGACGGTATTGGCCCAAAGAACAACGGGAATGTAGAAACCGAAGCTCAGCACGATGGTCAGCCACATCCAGCGGAAAGCCGCGTCGTTATGCTCCTTGGCGCTGCGGTAGAACAGCACGATGATCAGCAGGCCCATCAGTGCAAAAGGAATGTTACGGTAAATGCCCCAGGACAGCGGGGATTCGGCGCTCAGCCACTGGTTCTGCGGCATCATGCACAGGATAACACGCACGGCAGCCAGACCGTAGATGGCGGCAGTCAGGCCATTGTTGCCCTTGACCCGGTAGCGCTCACGCCATACATAGTACAGCAGCACATAAAAGACAGTCATTGTCACAGAGGTGATCCACTTACCCAGACCCAGAGGAACGGTAAAGTTTTCAAAGCCCGTGGTGCACAGAGCCAGAGCACGGGGAATCAGATGGAACGAGTCGCCGGCACCCAGAACGACAGCCATCAGACCGAACAGCTTGAACTGGTGGTTGCCCTTGCAGCCACAAATCATCAGGATACCGATGGTGATGACGGATACCAGATACACAGCATCAAAAACAGTTTCTACGATTGCTTGCATAGTTGATTGCTCCTTGTTGATAGATTAAATTGATTGTAACACTGCATTTTTTGCAGGGCCGACTTCGTTTTTACGGTCATCAAGGGCTTGCTCGGCAAAGTTGCATCCAAAGCGCAGGATGTTGAAGCTTGCATTCCTCCACACAAGACAGGCGAGCAGCAACAGGATATTGCGATGAACTTTCCTATGAGTGTCTCCCTTGAGTGAACAGTGTTCATTTTGGACATTATAAAATTCCCACAGCAGTGTGGGAAGAAAATGCAGTCAATATAAGGTTCTGCGCACGATTTCCAGCACAGCGGCGGGGTCGTAGTCCTGCCGCAGCAAGGCAGACAGCATCAGCGAAAATAGAACATCGGCAAATTTTTTCAACGGTGAATTGCGCATTAAAAGCGTCAGGACGGATTTTGGTATCCTGTTGCAGCACCGTACACAGACCATTTAAGATATGGTGCCAGATTTGCTGCATGTGCCGTTTGCCATCGGCCTTGTCCTCCTGCATAAAGCCGAGAGAGTGCAGTGTGAAGAATCCAGGATACTGCTCACAGCCGTAGGCCATGCGCTCGTACATCCATTTGACACAGGTCTGCACATCCTGAAATACAGCCTCGTCCTGCGGGCGGTGGAAAATTTCGCACCAGACGCTCTCGACCGTGGCGCTGATAAGCTCAGCCTTGGAGTCATAATAGTTGTAGATCGAGCCGACCGAGACCCCGCATGCCGAGGCGACAGAACGGATACTGACCGCCGCCCAGCCCTTTTCCCGGATAAGCTCACGGCTGTTTTTTAAGATATCTTCCTTGGAGGTTACGATTGTATTCATGTGGTCACCCTCAATATGAACAATGTTCATTTTTATTATACTGCCCGTTCTCACTTTGTCAAGAGGATTTCATAAAAGGTTTATATTTTGCGGATTAAGACATTGAATGCAAACTTACAAAAATCATAAAAGGAGTATATGTATGATGCCACCTTACTGTCGATTCAGTATCATCTATTTTCGATAATGTCAGGGCATTTTCTTAATGTCAATAATGTCAAAAAGCCCCCGGAAAGAAAACGTAAACTCGTAACTTTCCGGGGCTTTCAAATTATTCTCAAATGTTAAACCGAACCAGTGATCCGGGTGGCTCCACAATGAAGTTTTCCGCGGCTTAGTGTCAAACTAATGTCACAGCGCGATTTTTCTTTCGATTTTGCTCATAGCAACGTTGAAAGTTCGCGTAATTTCATTATTCGAGCTCAATGGTTGCCGGCGGCTTACCGGTGCAATCATAGAACACGCGGTTCACATGCTTGACCTCATTGACGATGCGGCTGGTGACAGTGCCCAGAACATCCCAGGGCATATTATAGCTCTCTGCAGTCATGAAGTCGGTGGTGGTCACAGCACGCAGGGCCACAGCGTAATCATAGGTACGCTCGTCGCCCATGACGCCCACACTGTGCATGTTGGTCAAGGCTGCATAGTACTGGCTGATCTCCTTATCCAGACCTGCCTTTGCGATCTCCTCACGCCAGATCGCGTCGCATCCTGCACGATAGCCACCTTCTCCGGGGTCACTTCGCCGATGATGCGGATGCCAAGACCCGGGCCGGGGAACGGCTGACGGCTGACCAGATATTCGGGCAGGCCCAGCTCACGGCCAGCCTGACGCACCTCTCTTGAACAGGTTGCGCAGCGGCTCCACCAACTCCTTGAAGTCCACAGTGTCGGGCAGACCGCCGACGTGTGGTGGCTCTTGATAACAGTGGACTCACCGCCCAGACCGCTCTCAACGACATCCGGGTAAATGGTACCCTGTGCCAGGAAATCCACCTTGCCGATCTTCTTGGCCTGCTCTTCAAACACACGGATGAACTCTTCGCCGATGATCTTGCGCTTGCGCTCCGGCTCGGTAACACCAGCCAGCTTTGCAAAGTAGCGTTCGCGGGCATCCACACAGATAAAGTTGATATCAAAGCCGTTGGCATTGCCCGGGCCGAATACAGAGCAGACCTCTTCCTTCTCGTTCTTACGCAGCAGACCGTGATCCACGAACACGCAGGTCAGCTGCTTGCCGATGGCCTTAGCCAGCATAGCTGCCAGAACGGAGGAATCCACGCCGCCGGACAGGGCGCACAGCACCTTGCCATCGCCGATGCGCTCACGCAGGGCCTTGACGTTGTTTTCCACAAAGGAGTCCATCTTCCAGTCGCCGGTGCAGCCGCAGACGTTGTACACGAAGTTGCGCAGCATCTTCTTGCCTTCCGCAGTGTGCAGCACTTCCGGATGGAACTGGACCGCGTACAGGCCCTTCTCGGCGTTCTCTGCCGCAGCTACCGGGCAGTTGACCGTGTGAGCAGTGATCTTAAAGCCGGGCGCTGCCTGCTCAATATAGTCGTTGTGGCTCATCCAGCAAATGGTGGAGGGCTGCACATCGGTGAACATCTTGCTGTTCGTGTCCACGAACACCTCAGTCTTGCCGTACTCGCGCTCCGGTGCGCGGCAGACATGGCCGCCCAGCAGATGCATCATCAGCTGGCTGCCGTAGCAGATGCCCAGCACAGGCACACCCCAGTTGAAGATCTCAGGGTCGATCGTGGGGGAATCCTCCAGATAAACGCTGTTGGGGCCACCGGTAAAGATGATACCCTTGGGGTTCTTTGCCTTGATAACCGACAGATCGGTTTTATAGGAATAGATTTCACAGTAGACATTGTTCTCGCGGACGCGGCGCGCGATCAGCTGATTGTACTGGCCGCCAAAGTCCAGCACGATGACAGTTTCATGCTGCATGAAGTTCTCTCCTCCCTTATCCATTCAATGTGTTTCTACAGATAAAATCAGTATAGCACATCTGCCAAATAAAAGCGACATCATTTGTGAATTTTCCTGTTTTTTATTTTTCACGTATGGGATGCCGCAACACCGTTTTCAGTGTTCCCGGTGCAGCGCGGCGAGGATCACTCAGATAAATTTCGTGGTGGAAGCGTGTCTCTGAAAAATCAAGCATATACCCCTGCTCTACGGCAAAGGCATCCATCTGCGCCAGCGTTTTCGGTTCTTCATCATAAGGGCCGATATGCAGGCACTGAACGCAAAGTCCCTCGTCATAGGTCAGGAATTCCGCCTTGGAAAAATCCTTTTTCTTTTTTGCCGTTGCTTCCTGTACGGCCCAATCAAACGCTTCCGGCGTCACGAATTCTGGCAGTCGGATCATGGATGTCCACTCAAATGTTTCTTTATGTGCATAGTCAACGCCATCCACGCCCTTCTGATGCCACAAGCCCTCCAACGGTGGAACCACATATTCAAAATAGCCGTCCATCTTGTGGCTGCCCTTATAGCTCATTTTGATGGTGAAAGCAATGCCGTACAGCACTCCCATAGCCTCCTGATAGGCTCCACCCGGAGCATTCGGGTCGCCCTTGCCGTGCACTGCCACAAAATTCATACGCGGTATCGTAATCAGATGCGGTTTTTTCGGCGGGAGATAAAATTCCCTGTACTCTTTCTTATAATCAAACGGCATTACTCTTCACACCTTCCAGAAGTTCTCGCTGCTTCTTTTTGCTGAATTCCCTCAGCACCAGCCGATAGGACTTTTCCAGCATTTCCTTTTTCAGTATACCAGAACAACCTTGTTTTGTAAACAAAGAGTTGTGACATGCCGCAAAAAATCCCCTGCCCTTACGGACAGAGGATCTAAAGCAAAAAAGAGACCTTCCCACTCTCCGGAATGGGAAGGTCTCTCGTAAGTTTAACCTTTAGCCTTAGGAAAGCGCGAAGGGTCAAAATCACTCAATGATCTTGCCAACAACGCCAGAACCAACGGTACGGCCACCCTCACGGATAGCGAAACGCAGGCCCTCTTCCATAGCAACAGGGGTCAGCAGCTCAACGTGCATCATGACGTTATCGCCGGGCATGCACATCTCAGTGCCTTCGGGCAGAGTGATGATACCGGTCACGTCGGTGGTGCGGAAGTAGAACTGAGGACGATAGTTGGAGAAGAACGGGGTGTGACGGCCGCCTTCGTCCTTGGTCAGAACGTACACCTGAGACTCGAAGGTCTTGTGGGGGTGCACGGAACCGGGCTTAGCCAGAACCTGACCACGCTCGATCTGGGTACGATCAACACCACGCAGCAGAGCGCCGATGTTATCGCCAGCCTCAGCGAAGTCCAGAGACTTACGGAACATTTCCAGACCGGTAATGGTGGTGCTCAGACGATCGGGCTTGATGCCGACGATCTCCATAGCATCGCCAACCTTAGCAATACCACGCTCAACACGACCGGTTGCAACAGTACCACGGCCAGAAATGGTCATGACATCCTCGATGGGCATCAGGAAGGGCTTGTCTTCCTCACGATCGGGGTTGGGGATATAGGTGTCAACAGCGTCCATCAGCTCCTTGATGCAAGCATACTCGGGAGCATTGGGATCAGTGGAGGTAGACTCCAGAGCCTTCAGAGCGGAACCACGAATGATCGGGGTGTCGTCGCCGGGGAAGTCGTACTCGGTCAGCAGCTCACGGATCTCCATCTCAACCAGATCCAGCAGCTCTTCGTCGTCGACCATATCGCACTTGTTCATGAACACGACGATATAGGGCACGCCGACCTGACGAGCCAGCAGGATGTGCTCACGGGTCTGGGGCATGGGACCATCGGTAGCAGCAACGACCAGGATAGCGCCGTCCATCTGAGCAGCACCAGTGATCATGTTCTTGACGTAGTCAGCATGGCCCGGGCAGTCAACGTGAGCATAGTGACGAGCGTCGGTCTGATACTCAACGTGAGCGGAGTTGATCGTGATACCACGAGCACGCTCCTCAGGAGCCTTATCGATGTTGGCATAATCCATGAAGTCTGCGTCGCCCTTCAGAGCCAGGTACTTGGTGATAGCGGCGGTCAGAGTGGTCTTGCCGTGGTCAACGTGACCGATGGTGCCGATGTTCACATGCGGCTTAGAACGGTCGAACTTTGCCTTTTCAGCCATTGGAATATCCTCCCTTAATTTAGGTTTTGATATTTGGTTACAACAACCCTGCAAGATGCAGACATTGCATTGCAAGGCTATTCTACTAAATTTGCCCTGTAAAATCAAGTGCTTTTACAGGAAATTTTGCCGAGGTTACACTACCCCGGCAAAATCTTTATCCATTTTTCAGGAATCAGCCTTGGTGCGGCCAGCGATGATCTGGTCAGCAATGTTCTTAGGCACCGGCTCGTAGTGAGACGGCTCCATGACATACTGGCCACGGCCCTGAGTCTTGGAGCGCAGGTCGGTAGCGTAGCCGAACATCTGAGCCAGAGGCACAAATGCATTGACGCGCTGAGTACCAGCCATAGCTCCATGCCCTGGATCTGACCACGGCGTGCATTCAGGTCGCCGATAACATCGCCCAGATACTCATCGGGAACGATAACTGCAACCTTCATGATAGGCTCAGTGATGATGGGATCAGCCTTGCGCATAGCATCCTTGAACGCCATAGAACCAGCAATGGAGAAGGCCATTTCAGAGGAGTCGACCTCATGATAAGAACCATCCCACAGGGTAACCTTGACATCAACGACAGGATAGCCAGCCAGAACGCCGGACTTCATAGCACCCTGGATACCGTTGTCGATAGCCGGGATGTATTCCTTCGGGATGGCACCGCCAACGATGGCGTTGACGAACTCGTAACCCTTGCCGGGCTCGTTGGGCTCGATCTTGATCTTAACATGACCGTACTGGCCCTTACCACCGGACTGACGTGCGTACTTGGTCTCCTGGTTGGCCTCTTTGCGGATGGTCTCACGGTAAGCAACCTGAGGTGCACCCACGTTTGCTTCAACCTTGAACTCACGCAGCAGACGGTCAACGATGATCTCCAGGTGCAGCTCGCCCATACCGGCGATGATGGTCTGACCGGTCTCTTCGTCAGTGTAGGTCTTGAAGGTCGGATCCTCTTCGGCCAGCTTTGCCAGCGCGATGCCCATCTTCTCGTTGCCGGCCTTGGTCTTAGGCTCGATGGCAACGCGGATAACAGGCTCGGGGAACTTCATGGACTCCAGAATGATGGGATGATTCTCATCACACAGAGTGTCACCGGTAGTGGTGTTCTTCAGACCGACAACAGCAGCGATATCACCTGCGTAGCAGCAGTCGATATCCTTGCGGTGGTTAGAATGCATCTGCAGGATGCGGCCCATACGCTCCTTGCTGTCCTCACGGAGTTGTAGACAGTGGTACCTGCCTCAACCTTACCGGAGTAAACACGGAAGTATGCCAGCTTACCAACGAACGGGTCGGTAGCGATCTTGAAGGCCAGAGCTGCGAAGGGAGCGTCGTCAGAAGACGGACGGGTCTCCTCTTCCTCAGTCTCGGGATTCACGCCCTTGATGTCAGGGACATCGGTAGGAGCGGGCATATAGTCAACGATAGCGTCCAGCAGCTTCTGGACACCACGGTTCTTGTAGGAAGAACCGCAGACAACGGGAACCAGCGTGTTAGCGATGGTCTCCTTGCGGATCGCAGCCTTCAGCTCGGCACGGGTGATCTCCTCGCCCTCGAGGTACTTTTCCATGAGCTCTTCGTCGTTCTCAGCAACAGCCTCGATCAGAATGTTGTGGTACTCCTCGGCCTGCTCACGCATATCCTCGGGGATGGGCTCAGTGCGCATGTCGTTGCCCATGTCGTCGTAGTAGACTCAGCGTTCATATCGACCAGGTCAACGATACCGCGGAAGGTATCCTCCTGACCGATGGGCAGCTGGATTGCCACGCCGTTTGCGTGCAGACGATCGTGCAGCATCTTGATGCAGCGGAAGAAGTCGGCACCCATGGTGTCCATCTTGTTAACGTACACCATACGGGGAACCTTATACTCGTCAGCCTGACGCCAGACGGTCTCAGACTGCGGCTCAACACCGCCCTTTGCAGCCAGAACGGTCACAGAACCGTCCAGCACGCGCAGGGAACGCTGGACCTCAACAGTGAAGTCCACGTGGCCCGGGGTGTCGATGATGTTGATGCGGTGACGGTTCTTCTTGAATGCAACCGGATCCTTCTGGGTCTCAGAGTGGCTCCAGTAGCAGGTGGTAGCAGCGGAAGTGATGGTGATACCACGCTCCTGCTCCTGAACCATCCAGTCCATGGTAGCGCCGCCATCATGAACTTCGCCGATCTTGTGGTTGATACCGGTGTAGTACAGAATACGCTCGGTAGTAGTAGTCTTACCAGCATCAATGTGGGCCATAATGCCGATATTTCTCGTCATCTGAAGAGAAACTTCTCTGGGTGTAGCCATGAAATTAACCTCCTACAGAACAGATCAATAACGGAAATGAGCGAAAGCCTTGTTAGCCTCTGCCATCTTGTGAGTATCCTCACGCTTCTTCACGGCGTTACCAGTGTTGTTGGCAGCATCCATGATTTCAGCAGCCAGACGCTGAGCCATAGTCTTCTCACCACGGCTGCGGCTGTAGGCAGTCAGCCAGCGCAGACCCAGAGTCTCGCGGCGAGCCGGGCTGACTTCCAGAGGAACCTGGTAGTTAGCACCGCCAACGCGGCGGGTCTTGCACTCGAGGCTGGGCATGATGTTCTCCATCGCCTTCTCGAAAGTCTCCAGAGGATCGTTGCCGGTCTTCTCCTGAATCATGGAGAAAGCTTCGTAAACGATCTTCTGAGCGACGCCCTTCTTGCCATCCAGCATAACGCTGTTGACCAGACGAGTGACCATCTTGGAATTGTAAATAGGATCAGCTAAGACATCGCGCTTAGCAATGTTACCTCTTCTAGGCATCTTTCTTCCCTCCTTCACAGAATGATATCATCGGTACTCGAAAGTAATAAAACTCCCGTTGTGTCACAAAGAGCTGACCTTTACATAAACTGTTGCCCTCCGCTTTGCAAGCGGACTTGTTATTTATATAATGGAAAGCCGTTTATGGCGGTTGTCCTCAATTACTTCTTTGCAGCACCGGCCTTAGGACGCTTTGCGCCGTACTTGGAGCGGGCCTGATTACGGCCTGCCACACCCTGAGTATCCAGGGTACCACGGATGATGTGGTAACGCACACCGGGCAGGTCCTTAACACGACCGCCACGGATCAGCACGACGGAGTGCTCCTGCAGGTTATGGCCGATACCGGGAATGTAAGAGGTGACCTCGATACCATTCGTGAGGCGGACACGAGCAACCTTACGCAGAGCAGAGTTGGGCTTCTTGGGGGTCATGGTACGAACAGCAGTGCAGACACCACGCTTCTGGGGGCTGTTCAGATCAGAATACTGTTTCTTCTGAGAATTGTAGCTCTTCAGCAGTGCGGGAGCGGTGCTCTTGGTAGCCAGAACCTGACGGCCCTTGCGTACAAGCTGGTTAAAAGTAGGCATTTTGTTTCTCCTTTCTTAATAATGCACATCGGACTTTTTTCCGACTTTTTTGCCGCACTATCCCCATGAGGGATGCGCAACAGTTATATAATACTCGCTTTACAGGCGGATGTCAACAGTTTTTTGCAAAGTTTTTTGCATTTATTTCCAGATTTTTTTCTTTCAGTATTTTTTTCGACGCAAAAACGCACGGTTTTCTCCCCTGTTTCCGCTTTTCCGGGCATATAAAAACCGCCCTGCAGGCGGATGCCCACAGAGCGGTCCATTGTTTTATTTCAGAAGAAGGAGCTTTGCTTACTGTACAGCAGCTGCCAGTTCAGCAGCGACCTCAGCATCGCGCTCAGCCTCACGGTTCTTCAGATCCTCACGGACTTCCGGCAGACCGGTACCTGCGGGGATCAGCTTACAATGATGACGTTCTCCTTCAGGCCGGCCAGCGGGTCAACCTTGCCCTTGATGGCAGCTTCGGTCAGCACGCGGGTGGTCTCCTGGAAGGATGCAGCGGACAGGAAGGAGTCGTTTGCCAGAGCAGCCTTGGTGATGCCCAGCAGCACCTGCTGGTACTCGACCAGCTTCAGGCCCTCTTCACCAGCGTCGATGCGCTGCTGCAGATCGGCGTTGATGCTCTCCACTTCCAGACGGCTTGCCAGCGCACCGCCGATCAGGTTGGAAGAACCGGAATCAGTCACGCGCACCTTGCGGCACATCTGACGGACGATGACTTCGATATGCTTATCGTTGATCTCAACGCCCTGCAGACGGTAGACCTTCTGAACTTCGTTGATCAGGTAGTCTGGACATCCTCCAGACCCTTGATTGCCAGAATATCCTGCGGATACAGAACACCTTCACGGGTGATGATGTCGCCCTTCTCCACACGGTCACCCGGCATCACGCGGGAATGCTGGGTGAACGGGATGGAGTAGCTCTTTACGACCTCGGCACCGTTCTCGTCCTTGCCGGTCACCTTGATAACGACATTCTTCTTGGTATCGTCCTGAGAAACGACACCAGAGATCTCGCTCATGATGGCCATGCTCTTGGGACGGCGGCTCTCGAACAGCTCTTCAACACGGGGAAGACCCTGCGTGATATCTTCAGCAGATGCGATACCGCCGGTATGGAAAGTACGCATGGTCAGCTGAGTACCAGGCTCGCCGATGGACTCTGCGGCGATAACGCCGACAGACTCGCCCAGACGGACCGGCTCGCCGTTTGCCATATCGGAACCGTAGCAGCGTGCGCAGACACCGGTCTTTGCACGGCAGGTCAGCAGGCTGCGGATCTTCAGCTTGGTAATGCCAGCAGCCTCGATCTCGTTTGCATCGTACAGGTCGATCATCTTGCCTTCCGGCACGATCACCTTGCCGGTGACGGGGTTGACCACATCGCCCACAGCGAAGCGGCCGATCAAGCGCTCGCGGAAGCTCTCGATCTTCTCCTTGCCCTCGTGGATCTCAGACACCCACAGGCCGTCGGTGGTGCCGCAGTCGATCTCGCGCACAATGACATCCTGAGAGACATCGACCATGCGGCGGGTCAGGTAACCGGAGTCAGCGGTACGCAGAGCGGTATCGGCCAGACCCTTACGGGCACCACGGGCAGAAACGAAATATTCCAGAATATTCAGACCTTCACGGTAGTTGGCACGAATGGGCATCTCGATGGTGTGGCCAGCGGTGTTTGCCAGCAGGCCGCGCATACCGGCCAGCTGCTTGATCTGGTTCATAGAACCACGAGCACCGGAGTCTGCCATCATATAGATCTCATTATCCTTGGGCAGGTTGTCTGCCAGAGCCTTGGAGACCTTATCGGTGGTAGCCTGCCAGATGGCGATGGTCTGGTTGTACGCTCGTTGTCGGAGATCAGGCCGCGGTTGAACAGCTTGCCGACCTTTGCGATCTGCTGGTCAGCCTCAGCGATCAGTTCCTGCTTCTGCGGCGGGATCACAGCGTCGCACACAGCGACGGAGATTGCAGACAGAGTGGAGTACTTGTAGCCCTGCGCCTTGATGGCATCCAGCATCTTTGCACACTTGCGGGTGCCGTTGCGGGTCATGCAGCGGGAAATGATGTCGGGCAGAGTCTTCTTGGTCACGCGGAAGCTGACCTCGTACTCCAGCCAGTGCTCGGGATCAGTACGGTCGATATAACCCAGATTCTGAGGAACAGGGTTATTGAAGATGATGCGGCCGACGGTGGTTTCCACCAGACCGGTGCGCTCCACGCCGTCAATGGTCATGGTGCGGCGCACCTTGATGGGTGCGTGCAGGGTAACGATGTGCTCTGCATAAGCCATCAGGCTTCGTTCTCATCGCGGAACACCTTGCCTGCGCCCTCGTCATTTTCACGAACGGTGGTCAGGTAGTAGCTGCCCAGGATCATATCCTGCGTAGGCACGGTAACAGGTGCGCCGTCAGAGGGCTTCAGCAGGTTGCCGGAAGCCAGCATCAGCATCTTGGCCTCACGGCAGGCATCCTCGCCCAGAGGCAGATGGACTGCCATCTGGTCACCGTCGAAGTCGGCGTTGAATGCGGTACATGCCAGCGGGTGCAGCTTGATGGCACGGCCCTCCACCAGCACCGGGTTGAAAGCCTGAATGCCCAGACGGTGCAGGGTAGGTGCACGGTTCAGCAGAACGGGGTGGCCCTTGATCACGGTCTCCAGGCTGTCCCACACTTCGGGCTTAGCGCGCTCCACCATCTTGCGGGCGGACTTGATGTTGTTGGCAATACCCTTCTCCACCAGATCCTTCATGACAAAGGGCTTGAACAGCTCCAGAGCCATTTCCTTGGGCAGACCGCACTGATCCATCTTCAGCTCAGGGCCGACGACGATAACAGAACGACCGGAGTAGTCAACACGCTTGCCCAGCAGGTTCTGACGGAAGCGGCCCTGCTTGCCCTTCAGCATATCGGAAAGGCTCTTCAGTGCGCGGTTGTTGGGGCCGGTGACCGGACGGCCGCGGCGGCCGTTGTCGATCAGGCTGTCCACTGCTTCCTGCAGCATACGCTTCTCGTTGCGCACGATGATGTCGGGAGCGCCAGCTCCAGCAGACGGCGCAGACGGTTGTTGCGGTTGATCACGCGGCGGTACAGGTCGTTCAGGTCGGAGGTGGCAAAACGGCCGCCGTCCAACTGGACCATGGGGCGCAGGTCAGGCGGCAGAACAGGCAGCACATCCATGACCATCCATTCAGGACGGTTGCCGGAAATGCGGAATGCCTCAACTACTTCCAGACGCTTGAGGATGCGCACGCGCTTCTGGCCGGAGGACTTTTCCACCTCGGCAGTCAGCTCTTCACTCAGCTGATCCAGATCGATCTCCTTCAGCAGATCCTGAATGGCCTCAGCGCCCATAGCAGCCTCGAACTCATCACCGTAGTGGTCGCGCATCTCACGATACTCGCTCTCGGTGAGCAGCTGCTTCTTTTCCAGACGGGTAGCGCCCGGATCAGTGACGATATAGCTTGCAAAGTACAGCACCTTCTCCAGCAGGCGGGGGCTGATGTCCAGCATCAGCCGATGCGGCTGGGGATGCCCTTGAAGTACCAGATGTGGCTGACGGGAGCGCCAGCTCAATGTGGCCCATGCGCTCACGGCGGACCTTAGCCTTGGTCACTTCAACGCCGCAGCGGTCGCAGATCTTGCCCTTGTAGCGGATGCGCTTATACTTACCGCAGTGGCACTCCCAGTCCTTGGTAGGTCCAAAAATGCGCTCACAGTACAAGCCGTCGCGCTCCGGCTTCAGGGTACGGTAGTTGATGGTCTCAGGCTTTTTGACCTCGCCGTAGCTCCAGTTGCGGATCTGCTCCGGGGAGGCAAGGCCGATCTTGATGGAATCGAAAACGTTGTTTTCCATGAAACGAACCCTTTCTTAATCTCTAGTTGTCTCGATGATACAGGCGGCTTTCTTGTTCAGACCACAGGCCCCTCTCCCCTGCCGCAGCACGCGGAACAGGGGGCTTGAGGCTTGTGTTCTTTGTCTGATCAGAAATCTACTTCGTCAGAAGAAGCGGGAGCTTCGGCACCGGAGTTATTGTCCTCCAGCACAGAAGGATCATCGAAACCGGCATCGGCATCCTTAATATTATAATCGTTGAGCAGTTCGCTCTCCTGCACGACGTTCTCAGTGCCGGCAACATCGCGCATATCAAAGCCGGTCTCTTCGTCGTCGAAGTTCTGACGCATGTCGATCTCGTTGCCGTCCTTGTCCTGAACAACAACGTCCAGACCCAGAGACTGCAGTTCCTTCAGCATAACGCGGAAGGACTCGGGAATGCCGGGCTGCGGGATCGGCTCACCCTTAACGATGGCCTCGTAGGTCTTCACACGGCCCTCCACGTCGTCGGACTTGACGGTCAGGATCTCCTGCAGAGTGTAAGCAGCGCCGTAAGCTTCCAGTGCCCAGACTTCCATTTCGCCGAAGCGCTGGCCGCCGAACTGGGCCTTGCCGCCCAGAGGCTGCTGAGTGACCAGAGAGTAGGGGCCGGTAGAACGTGCATGGATCTTATCATCGACCAGGTGATGCAGCTTCAGGTAGTACATATAACCGACGGTAACGCGGTTATCGAACTTTTCGCCGGTGCGGCCATCGTAAACGGTGGTCTTGCCATCGCGGTCCAGCTCGATCTTGGAGAAGTCGATGATGTGTCCCTTCTCGCCCATGATCTTGGGGAGCTTCGTGGGATATGCAGGAGCATTCTCGCCATGCCACATCTCGCGGGCGGTATCAAAGGTATCGCCGATGCGTTCTCACGAGCAGAGTCGAAGACGGGAGTCATGACCTTGATGCCCGCATGCTTGGCAGCTGTAGCCCAGGTTGGACTTCCCA
>ENA-OQAX01000155-OQAX01000155.1-human-gut-metagenome-genome-assembly--contig:-NODE-155-length-15397-cov-1.801441_pt1 | contig 15397 bp, 13 predicted proteins | sample MGYA00242741_ERZ504539 | MGnify/ENA primary metagenome ERZ504539 (study PRJEB26092, sample SAMD00036277) | human gut metagenome | host: Homo sapiens | study: EMG produced TPA metagenomics assembly of... | reverse complement strand
CCTGAATCACGACAGGACGCCAATCCTGCTCTTTAAACCGAACATGTTCCAGCCTTTCTGCTCACGGCGGGCGTCATAATCTTCTCCGCCATAGATGCAATTGAACAGTACGGGACTGAAATCGTACTTCCAGTCCTTTCCGGAAACAATCGTTTCACTGGTTCCGTCTTCATAATTCACCACCATCCGAAAACGAAGCGTGGGAGCGCCGAAACTGATTTGCAGTTTACGATAGCGGCCGCCTTGCACATTGTAAAATCCATTTCCCAGCAGGACTCCGATGGCGTTACCGCCTTTCTTCACTTGCGAGGTGACATCATAAGTATTATAATAGACACTTTTTGTCATAGTCGCTCCAAAGAGGGGCAAATTCGCTGTCTCCCACTTTTTCTCCATTCAGCGAAAATTCATAAAAGCCCAAGCCACATACATACGCCGTGGCGTCTTTCACTTTCTTTGCCACATGGAACTCGCGACGCAGATAAATACTTTTCTTTGCCAAAGTATCCACAGCAGCCCAGGCGGCCTTTGCCTCAGGCTTTTTCAGTTCACTGCCATGATATTTCCGGCCTTCGGGTATGCGGGCATCCTTACGGGTAATGGCCCCAATCCATTCACTGCCGGCGAAAGCTGCTTCGGAAGTCAGGATACTGAAATCAGAGGGGGCACTCCATGCCGAAGGCGTATCAGCCTCATCCCAGACACGGACACGCCAAGTATAATGCCTGTCCTTCTCCAAGACCGCATCCGCACAGGAAACCAACTGGCTTTGAGCGGATTTTACTTTGCCGCTGTTCCAGACTACTTTTCCTGCCCATACATCCCGAATCTCTATCTCATAAGCGGTCTGCCGCGTGCCATTTTCCGGCGAACTCATCTGCCATCCCAAACGAGGGGTATCAGAGGTGGTCACTCTTCCTTCGCGCATCTCACACGTCAGGCGGGTAACAGTTATGTCCTTCGCCTGCACGGCGAAAGACATAACTAACAAAGCAGCTATTAAGAATTTTCTGTAATTCATTTTTCTTTCAACAGTCTGTTTATTATCTTAAGACATCCCCTTTATTCAAAATTATAACACATTCTCACAAAGGACACGGGTCAATGTATCGGAGTGTCCCACTTCCTTTCCATCCACATAGATATGCAGACCTTTTCCACGCTGGTAACGGCTGCCGTCTTTATCCCACAAAATAGTGAGGTTACGGCCATGATACAACACATTATCCAAACAGAAATAATCCCATTTTCCTTCGGGAATCAACGGATTCACCTCCACTGTGTTATCCATGCGCGGACGGAGTCCTATCAAACCGGTAATCATCAAATCATTAAAAGTAGAATGATTGTAATAACGGCTGCGTTCCTGATCTCCTTTCAACCAATAACCGGTCACCTCATCCAGATACTCGCCTATGTAGGGGCGGCCACGGTGATGCTGCGACTCCACATAGCGTTCCATGTGATGGAAATACACGCTGTCTGTCAATACAGTCTGAGGATAATTATTCATGAAATTGGCCATTGCGGTCAAAGTCTGTGCAGATGCAAACGGCCAGATAGCCCCATCCCATTCACACTTACCTACGCCATGCGTACGGAACTCAGGATGACGGCGCTCGGCAGTGGTAAGTCCGTAAGGTGCGGAAAAACCTTTCTCGTCCATCACTTCCTTCCATGCCATATCGTATTGGGAAGAAGCATCCGGCAAATTGAAATACCAAGGGATATAGCCGATAGCCTCGCGTACCTCGGCGGACGCATCTCCACGCATCGTTTCAAAGAAATGGTGGTCTGTGTTCCACAACTTATCCTGTACCAACGTTTTTAATGGAGTCGGCTTTCAATCCATATTTCATGGCCATGCCCTCATCTCCTGTCATGATGCCGATAAGAGAGAGTGCTTTGCGTTGCCATACATATAACTGTTGATAGTAGGACGGGCATATTGCTTACGACGACCTCCACTGATAGATTCCTCCATGCCATCCTGCACATCTCCCTGCCAGTAAAGTCCATTGGGCAGGCGGTTTGTCTTTTCCCAACGGGCATATTCCGCTTCCAAATCCTTTACCATATCCAACAAGAACTCCTTGTTTCCATCGACCATGTAACGTCCCAGTACCGCATCCGCATTCCACGAGCTGAACTTGGTCATTTTAGCCATCGGGCCTCCTTCGTTACCCCGATACCAAGTATGGATAATCTGATTCAAGTATTCCGGATTACGCAACCAGCGGCTCTCATAAATATGATGACCGATGGCACAAGCTATCAGATTGTATTTATCGGCATACGAACGGTTTACCAGAAATTCGGTCATGCCATAGCCCACCGGAGTTTCCTTGATATGCTTGCGCAGCGTCCACCAACGATAATAATACATTTCCTCAAAGTTCTTTTTGAGAGCACTCGAAAAGAGGAATGTTTTCTTCCATCCATTGAGATGCACGGGCATTGGGAATAGCCTGGGCTATATTCTCATCCTCCATGCTGTTGAAATAATCCACATAGGGCTTGAAATCCTTATATTTCAAGAAGGCTGCACCGGCATCCTTATCAGCAGAAGCCGTCTTGAAAATGGGCTATACGATAGGTGCACAAAGGTTCTTGCTCACCTGCATTCGGCAGAATGCCATACCAGTCGCCGGAGTATCCACCGTAGGATAAGTCCGTTGCGCTCCGGTGCGGAACATCACTCTCTCGATGGCCGGAACGGGAGCAAAGAACATACGTTGTCCTGCTTTCTTTCCATCCACGTAAACGGTTACCATACGGTTAGCAACAGAAAGTTCCACTTCTACCTTATACGTCTTGCCCGGTTCATACTTCAACAAATTACCAAACCGCGCACCTCCTTTGGCACGGAAAAGTCCATCGGGAGTCAGTTCCAGACGGGAACAGGCAATGCCGTTTTCATCCAGAAATTCTATCTGCAAAAGTCCTTTATCGTTCTGTTCCGCCATCAGTTCGAAAGATACTTTCAGTTCTTTTGTAGCAGGTATCTTACGCTCCACACGGGCATAATCGAATAAGTCCTTGTCTTGCAGCACCAGCCATTTTCCATCCAGTGATACGGGAGCCCACTGCAAGGAATACAAATTCCAGTCGGTCAGTTCGCTCAAATCTTTGTAGCCGGCAAAATCGTCGTCAGCATGCTCGCTGGCGTGTGCGCGGACAGGCACAGGAATATGAGACACCCACATATCCTCTTTATTCATACTGTAAGTCACCCATAAATCACCTGGGAGGAGTCCCGTTACCTTCCTGAATACCCCGTACATACTGAGGACCGAATGATTTATAATTACCTCCGTAACGCATCGGTGTAATCTCGCCGTGCACCAGATTCAAGGTCGTATATTCCAGCCCGTCCTTACTGAGCGAGATAGCCAGCGGCCAGCGAAACTCGGAAGGATTATACACCGTGGCGTATGTACCGTCACTCAAACGCTGCCCCCAAATCTTCGCATTACTGTTTACAAAACCTTTCGCACGTTCCACCGGTTGCGCCCATGTGTTCCCGCCATCCTCGCTGATGGAAGTCAGGGCATGTTTCCACAGGCTTACCAAACGGCCGTCGGGCAAGGTATAGTCACAATACGCTTTGTATTCCTTGTGTAAAGGAATCAACGGGTCATTGCGGTCGGCTTCCTCCACCCACTGCATACGGTAGCGGGGATTATCCAGAATCTCCTGACAGGCTTTTACAAACTCCTTGTCTTTACTCCGTTTAAAATAAGGATAAGAGGTATTCTTTTCATTGAACGCATGGTTATAATAAATGAAATAAATGGGGCCGAAGGAACCGTCCTTTTTAATTTCGCGAACCACACGGCCTATTCCGTTCCCGTCATTCGGGTCATCTTTCTTGTCCAGCGCCACGCCATAGTTTCCCATAGCTATCAGTCGGCCGCTCTTTGACACATAAAAGCCTACACGCTGATGCATGATGGCATCCAGATCTTTCGCCTTGTCTGTGCGTCCGGGCTTGGTATAGCCATCGGGAACCCGGTAGATAGGGAAAAGGGTCACCGGGTTTGTCCAGTGATAACCGTCTTTCGAGGTCATCAGGAAAGTTTGTGAGGGAGGAATATGCTCGTCCGAAGGATCGGAAAGATAATGCATATAGAATTGTCCGTTCCAATAAGCCAACATGGACTGATGATTGTATGTCCATCCATTGCCGTTATCGGGTGCAGGATGTTCCCGGTTGGCGCGCATCACCTGAATATTGTGTACTCCTACCACAGGTGATAATTGTCCGTCATGATAGGTAGGGTTAGACAGCTCTGTGCCTGTATAGTGTACTCTATCTTGAGCCGACACCGAAAGTGCCAGCGAACAGGCTGCTGCAAAGGTAAAAAGTTGTTTCAGTTCCATTTATTTACTTCTATGTTGTTTTTCCATTTATTAAAAATGAGGTTTCTCTTCAGCTTGATTGACCTGCAAACAAGCAAAGCTCTACAAAACTACGAATTTCTTCGTTTCCCGATAAAAGCTCCGGGCTTTAAAAAAAAGACGAAAGCACAAAAGCAAAATGTACTCTATAAAAATAATGCTATTTATAAAAAAGCGTCTTTTTGTTAATGAATTTGCATAAAAAGAAGCTTTTTTACTATCTTAGCAGCATGAAGTTAACAGTTTGATAACTTTTCTACGAGAAATATGTTATTTATAGTATTCACTTTCTTAACAACCGTTTGCTTATGAAACAAAAGAATAAGATGTTATCCACCCATGGCATTAAAACACTATTCGAAACCCGATTAACCCAACTCACTTCATTGGCTTCAGAAAGCAGGATGAAACAGCTTTCAAAAACAAGCTGAACGATTATCTATTATCCGGTCCTATTTACAATCCTGCTGCCGCAAGGCAAATTAAAAGACTGATAGATAACGATGGAAAACCATTTACGAAGCCTCTACAGAACAGGAGATTAAAATAGAAACCATCTCACTGCTTTGGAAGTTTTTTAACGAATAGTATCATCAATGAAGAGATTTCCGTTGATTTATGGATTGACCTGTATCACCAGTTTTGACCGGCTTTATCACGAAGAGGAGGAACTACCTGATGAAAAACAAGTGCAACATGGATGAAACGCTGGCCCAGCGGACTGAATGAGGATGTCCGGGCTATCCGCCGACAAAACAAAGAGCGTATTATCTCCCTTCTTATCCAGAAAATAGAAAACAGACACGCGCCCTCCAGCCGCTATCTTTTTCCCGAAGGAAGCACGGAAGAGGACAAACGCCAGCTGGTCTGCCAATGGTGGAACGAAGCCCGTTTTCATCTGGCAATGGCCGTAAAAAGCCCTACCGAACTGAACCGGATGCTAGGCAACTCCCTGTCCGAAGAAACCTTGCAGCTTTATCACAAAGCACGCAAGAAAGGAATGCCTGTCTTCATCACCCCTTATTATTTGTCATTATTGAACCTACCGGAAAAGGATATGATGACGAAGCCATACGCAGCTATATCTTGTACTCTTCCCAATTGGTAGAAACTTACGGTAACATCCACGCATGGGAAAAAGAAGATGCAGTAGAGGACGGAAAGCCCAACGCTGCCGGATGGCTGCTGCCGGACGGGCACAACATTCACCGCCGTTATCCCGATGTGGCCATTCTTATCCCCGACTCGATGGGACGTGCATGCGGCGGCCTGTGTGCATCCTGCCAGCGCATGTACGACTTCCAAAGTGAACGTCTGAACTTCAACTTCGAGGAATTGAAACCGAAAGAGAGCTGGGACAAGAGGTTGAGAAAACTGATGGAATATTTCGAGAACGACACTCAGCTCAGGGATATCCTGATTACGGGAGGCGATGCATTGATGAGCCAGAACAAGACCTTGCGCAATATACTGGAAGCCGTCTACAAAATGGCTGTCCGCAAACGGAATGCAAACCTGCACCGTGCGGAAGGAGAAAAATATGCCGAGCTCCAGCGTGTACGCTTGGGAAGTCGGCTCCCTGTGTATCTGCCCATGCGAATCAATGACGAGCTATTGGATATCTTACGCGAGTTCAAAGAAAAGGCATCTGCCGTAGGAGTCAGCCAATTTCTGATTCAAACGCATTTCCAGACTCCGCTGGAAGTAACACCCGAAGCGCGTGAAGCTATCCGCAAGATACTGGCAGCCGGGTGGACTATCACCAACCAGTTAGTATATAATGTGGCGGCTTCCCGTCGCGGACACACCGCCAAGCTGCGCAAAGTATTGAATGGGCTGGTGTACTATGCTATTACACCTTCTCGGTAAAAGGATTTGAGGAGAATTATGCCGTATTTGCACCTAACAGCCGCTCCTTGCAGGAGAAAGAAGAGGAAAAGGTATGGGGAAAACTCTCCGCAGAGCAAGAAAAGGAGTTCTTGAACCTGTTGAGAAACAGTAAAGACCGTGCGGCAGCCGTACAGCGTTTCTGCACCTTCCATCAGATTCCTTTCGTAGCAACAGACCGCAGCGTACTGAACCTGCCGGGTATAGGCAAGAGCATGACTTTCGTAACTATCGGTATGACAAAAGAGGGAAAACGGATACTGGAATTTGACCATGACCCAACCCGCCAGCATAGTCCGATTATTCATCAGATGGAAAAAATATACATCAAGGAAAACAAGTCTATCTGGCAATATATGCTGCAATTGCAGGAAATGGGCGAGAAGAAAGAAGAATATGCCAGTCTGTGGAAATATATGGAAGGAGAAACAGAACACCGCTTCCCCTTATATAATTATCCCGATCCGGGATTCCGGATTACAGAAAAGTATAGTCACTTGTCAGTAGTTGGTAATAAATCAATCTGCTAATTTGTCAATGTGACAATGTGCTAATGTGCCATGTGGAACAAAGCGTAACCCATTGACATATTAGCACATTGACCAATCAGCAGATTATTCAATTCGTAATCTTGATCCCCACAAAATACGTTCTAGGCTGTGTAGGCCCATAGAAATAACCCGAGTCACGATAACCACCTTTGTCCAAATCCTTTTGGAAAGCATTAAAAATATTCTGTACTCCACCGTTTAACTGCAATTTGATATGGTCATTCAATACAAATGTGTAATTCAGTTTCACATTCAAATCAAAGAAATCAGGAAGTATGCACCATTTCATCTTTAGCGATATATTGTCCTATATATTCCTCGGGCAACTCTGTCGGTGCGAAATGCGGCACATGCATCCGGCCTGTGTACACACCGGACAAGGAGCAGTCGAAATTCTTGAACGGAGCAGATGTCAATGTGAAATAACCGTAATAGTCAGGAGTACGGGGCATCCGCTTCACCGGCGCTACCTCAGGATTCTCACTCCATGCCTCCAGCTCAGTATATTCGCTGCGCTGCACCGTGAAGCCCACCTGTAAAGCCGCATCACGTCCATGTGCAATCTTTCCGTCCAGATTCACGCCATACACACGTGCCCCGTTACCGTTACGACGCTCCTTCACCTTGTTACCATTCTGGTCATGGCCCATATCCTCCAGTACAAACACGTCATCCAATCCGGTATAGAATCCTTCCAATAACAAATTGGTCTGGAAATGACCGATATTCGCCGTCCAGTCAATGGAGCCGCTGATGCTGTTAGAATGCTCAGGCTTCAGCCCTTCCGCCAACTTGATAAGCACGCCCTCACCTCCTACTGCCGTAACGTGCAAATCCTCATCGTATGCCTGCGGCGCACGAAAACCGGTAGACCAGGTAATACGTGCCTGCAGTTTGTCACTGGGCTTATAGAGCAGGTTCAGACGGGGGCTGAAGATGGGATTGTCAATCAGGTTATGGTCATCCAGACGGAACCCGGCCAGGAATACAAACTGATTCATTTTCCATTCGTTCTGCACAAAAGCGCTGGCAATGCGCACATCCTGTTTCATATCACGGTGATAACCGGTCATAACATCGTGCAGGGAGTTGTTCTGATACTCCAGCCCGGCGGTAAAAGTAGCAGGAGAGAATAAAACTTTCTCAAAATTACCCACATACATGCCGCCTGCCACCCAAGTCAGATCTTTCGTCTTTCCGTATGCATTCGCATCCTGTTGCGCACCATAATAACTGTTACGGTCGGTATGCTGGATGGAAGAATAGAAAGAAAGCTTATGCTTGTATTCTTTCCAAAACAAATCATAACTTAATCCGCCACTATTGATAACGTGCTTGGTCTGTTCGGTGATATCCGTTTCGTGCGGCTGCAAATCAAATTTATTCCCTCCGCGGCGGAACTCATTCGTGGTATGATATTCCAGACTGATACGGCTGAACTGCGTAGGACGGTAATAGGTGCGCAGCCCGAACGTATTCATATTCAGCTTTCCCAACTCCGAGAAACCGTCCCCGTCCGCATCATACGGATTACGGTTCCGATAAGACTGATACAAAGCGATGCCATACGTATTGTCTTTTGACACCAAAGAGGCGTTGCTCCCATATACTGTTCCCACACCTTGCCGTTCATATTGGACATTGTTGAAGAAACCTGAAATGAATTGTTGATGGGGTCTTTCGTGATGATATTGATGGTTCCGCCCACTGCATTAGCACCAAACAAGGCCGACCCTCCTCCGCGGACAACCTCTACACGCTCTATCATATTCACCGGAATCTGCTCCAAGCCATATACACCGGACAGAGCACTGACTACCGGACGGCTATTGATAAGAATTTGCGAATAAGGTCCTTCCAGCCCATTGATACGTACTTGAGGGAAGCCGCAGTTCTGGCAGTTGTTCTCCACACGCAGCCCCGACTGGTAATTCAAGGATTTAGCCAAATCGGTAGAGTTCACCGATTCGAACAGCTTGGCATTCATCACATTGACTACCACCGGAGCCACCTTGCGACTTGTCTCATTGCGATTGGCCGATACAACCACCTCGTCCGTCATAATACTTTCATCACTCATCAAAAAATGAACATCTACCGTGAAGTCGTTACTGACGGTCACTTTCTTTTCCTGTGTCTCATAGCCCAGTAGCTGAACCCTCAATGTGTACTTTCCTGCCGGAACCTTCTTGAAACGGAACTCCCCGTCCTCGTTACTCACCGTACCTTGCCCGGTTTCCACAATCAATATGGTAGCATACGGAAGGCTGTTCTCCGTGCCTTTTTCCACTACATGACCTGAAATCACATTTCCTTCCTTCACAGGATTTACATCTTCTGCATACGCATGGATACCCGCACCCATCACCATGAGCACGAGTAACAGAATATATTGTTTCATCTATTTTTTCTATTACTAAAATGTTTCGGTTTATTCAATTAAAGAAATGTGTGCAGCTCTACGGCAAAAGCACATCCGCATCTGTTGAACGGATTATCCGAATGTATCCCGTCAACAGATATACCTTATGTTTCAGCAATAAAAAGGAGGAGCGCGCAAATGGATACATTGCGCACAAAGCGCTTTCGCGCGGAAAGTATTTGTCTTGTATTCCAAAACATACAACACAGGACGGAATACAGTCATCTCTGTCTGCCCCCCGGCTCCAGAGTCTGGATAGTGCTCAGATGAGCAATTAAGATTACCTGTCCTGTGGTATGCGTATGGTGTTTTCGGACGAAGGATTGAGAGTGCACAATCATCACCCCGTTCACAATATGAACGTGGGTAAACAAAAGTGATACTTACCTGATACGTTAAAAACAGCGCCAGCAGTAATAACGGGGCTACTATGTACCTTCTCTTGCTCAACTATTTATTTTCTTTTCCTCGCCAAACAACAATTGATAGTCTTTTTTCGCGGCAGGCACAGTCCATTCCTCCGGAATAAACTTCCACTGGTGCATAGCATGAGGATGCAGCACTTTTTCCTGCTCAATATATTGCATCAGATAATAACGCAAATCCTTATCGGTTGCAAAAATAATACGTTTTGCCAAATCTTCCTTGGAAATTCCAGCTCCAAGAGTCAGTAAATCTCCGCCACCGTTCCCACGGTAAGAATTCAAAGCCACTTTATAAACCTTATCCATACTGAAAGGAGTCCCGTCCGACATGCTCTGAATCGTGATTTTCTCTCCTGCCGGCTTGGTCACGTCCACCGTATAATTAATGCCTGCGGCAGAGTCAAAGTTAAAGCTGAAATTCTTGAAATTAGCACGCTTCCCCTTCTCCACCGGCTCCTTGAAAAGCATCAGGTGGTCCTCGGGACTCTTCATCTGATTAGTCCAGATGGCGTATGCCATTTCCAGGAAATCTTTAATTTCCTTGCCCGAGAGTTCCATCACATACAGCATGTTCTCGTACTTGTACAAATTGAACATATCACTCACATAGATGTCTCCTTCTTTAATCTCTGCCCGGAAGGACAACGGAGCACAGAAAGACACTTCAGCACCCGAAATTTCCAATTGCAACTGATGAATCAGGTCTATGAAAGGAGAAGAACCGAAATAAGCATCCTTCGCTGTGATGGTACGTGAAATTGTACCGATTTTACGGGATACAAAGTCATTTACAGCCTTGTATTGAGGGGCAAACTTATCCATAAACTCCCGGCTGACAGGATACTTGTTCATATCCGCCAATCTACCTTCCACCGACTTCTCCACTACTTTCCCATCTTTCTTTGTTACGGTCAGGGTCACATCCGAAACTACATTGGCATTGTTTGCCGGGTCAATGACCAGCACACTGTCTCCTGCCACATTCTGCACCTTTACACATTCCCTAGTATGGTCGTGCCCCATCAGCACCACATCAAAGCCCGGAACCCGTTTGGCTACATCCATAGAGGCATCTTCCACCACCTGTCCCAACACGTTGCCCGACTTTCCGGCATGAAACAATCCCACAATGACATCAGGATTCTCTTTTTCCTTTATAATCTTCACCCATTTGCGTGCGCAGGGCTCCATTTCCTCAAAATGCAGACCACTCCATAATTTCTCCGGCAACCATGAAGGAATGGCCGGAGTAATCATACCCAGAACCGCTATCCTCACTCCGTCGCGCTCCAACACCTCGTAGGGTTTCAGATAAGGTTTTCCAGTGGCATTGTCTATTATATTAGCCCCCAGTACCGGAAAATCGCACTGTTTTATCCAACGGTCGTACACCGCATGCCCAGTCTCTACATCATGGTTACCCATATTACCTACCACATATCCCATATAATTCATCATATCCGCCGCAACATGAGTAGACACGGTATCCATGAAATTATAATAGTAAGCTGTAGGCTGACCTTGCAGGATATCCCCATTATCCATCAACAGGCAATTATCCCCATATTTCTCACGCTGTTCTTTCACAAAGGAATGAACACGGGCAAGACTTCCACTCCATTCTTTCCGTTCGATAAAGTTATACGGAAAGAAATTCCCGTGCACATCACTGGTTTCTATAATCTTGATAACCACTTCTTCCTGATTATTGGATGCAGACAACTGCATACCTGCCCACAACAGCAGGGCACTGATACATATTCTATATTTCATTTCTCTATTCTTTATTCTTTTTTAGTCAAAGGATGCGTGAATACAAATCGGGCGCTTCGGTATAATCCTTGTCCACCCATATCTTACCTCCCAGATTCTCGATTATCAGCCTGCTAATGGCCAATCCCAGCCCCGTACCTTGGGAATATTCATTCAATTTCTCGAAACGTTCAAATACCTTTTCACTCTTATCGGGCGGAATACCGCAACCGGTATCCGACACTGACAATTCCAACTGCTGATGCTGTTTGTCTATGGCAACCGTCAGTTTGATAGAACCGGACGGAGTAAATTTTGCGGCATTGGACAGCAAATTAATCAACACCTGCTTCAGACGCTGGGCATCCGTCTTGACAACCAGCGAAGGCACAGGAGTTTCAAACAGAAACAAAGCACTGGTCTTGCGTCCATACTCCACTGTAGACAAAGCCGTCTGACACAACTCTACCACATCACATTCTTCCCATACGAATTTTATCCTTCCGGATTCCATGCGCGAGATGTCCAGAATATCATTTATGAGGTGCAACAACAAATCGGAATTCTTCTGAATGATATCACAATACAGCTCTTTCTCGGCAGGAGAGGATCATCACTGACCAACACGCTGGAAAATCCCACAATGGCATTCAAGGGAGTGCGTATTTCGTGACTCATATTGGCCAGAAAAGCCGTCTTCAGCCTGTTGGATTCCTCCGCTTTCTCCTTGGCTACCAGCAGTTCCTCGCCGGATACTTCCAGATTATGTTTCAAGTGGTTGATACGGATAATATAATATATGGCTATCAAGAAACAGGCTATCAGAAACATGAACGCCGAAACAACCCCTATGACCCAATATTTATACTGCTCATAAAACGAAGGAGTCTTGTTCACCAACACCGCTCCCTGAGGAAGATTCAATGAATCCAATTTGAATTCATGCAAACGCTTTATATCAAAAGTATAGTTTCCGGGAATAGTCACCAAGTCCACCCCTTCTCTATCCCCTTTATCCAAAAAATCATAAGTAACCGCGCCTATATTCTTTCCTACCGCATGGTACTCGGGAGTATATCCTCCCAATGCCCAATGTCCCAGCCCCACAGATGCAATAGTAAACACAGGCAGGGTGGGATTCGCATCGCGCAGCATATAAGTCGTATTACCAATAACATAACTCTCCGTACAGTCCACACGCCATGTTCCCAACAATACACACGTATTTTGAGGCAATCTGCGCATCCTTTCACTCACTTCCATAAAGGTTTCCGTACGACCGTCCAGCCAAATCGTCTCTAAATCAGGGTACTTCTCCATCTCCTTTTTAACCAAGCTTGCATAGACAGCCCGCCATAGGTATTATCCGATATAAATGCCACACGGCGCATATCAGGATAAAAGCGACGCATCAACTCTATGTTTTTATCGACATCATATTCATATACATAACCGGCAACAATATTATAATCGCCGAAATCCGTATAAATATTCTTACTTTCAGGTTCCCATACCCGCGTGTCGATACTATCATCGGGCAATACCAGTCCGTTGACACTGACCATGCCACAGATAGACGGAGTCTTTTTAGCTATCTCCGTGTCTTGTGAGATATAAGCCGACCATGCCTCCTGCCCCAGCAATATAACCAGTGACGGACGGTTTTTCCCTTTATACTTACCAAGGATGGAGGCCATACGCGATTTCCACAGATAGGCCTCGGACAAATTCTTGCAGTTCATACTCTCTATGATCGGAGTATACTTGCCGCCACGCTGTCTGTATTCATCCATAAAAGCAGACAGGTTGTCAGAAATACTACGCGTTCGGGATTATAAGAAGTGACAATAAGGATAGGCCCTTCCGGGGTTGTTTCCGCCTTCACAGGACACAGAGCAACCACAGGAAGCAGCAGGACTAATAGCATAAAAAACTGAATATGATTGCCAATCCCCTCATTTCCTTTAGAATAATTTCTAAAAATTCGCTGCAAAGATAATAAAATAAAAACAGAACACAACCAATTGGCATGTATTTTGTTTCCCTTAAAGCAGATGAAATTTAACAAATATATAATATGGCTTACATAGACTATTACAAAGTATTGGGAGTGGACAAAAGCGCCACCCAAGATGATATCAAGAAGGCTTTCCGTAAGCTGGCCCGCAAATACCATCCTGACCTGAATCCGAATGACCCTGGGGCCAAAGATAAGTTTCAGGAGATAAATGAAGCCAACGAAGTACTGAGTGACCCGGAAAAACGTAAGAAATACGACGAATACGGTGAACACTGGAAACATGCCGACGAATTTGAAAAACAAAAGCAACAATATGGAGGTGCCGGTGGATTCGGAGGGTTTGGCGGAGCCGGAAGCGGATTCGGTACGGACGGTAACGGCAGTTACTGGTATTCCGGCAATGGAGGAGAAGAATTCACCGGTGCACATTTCGGTGGCAGCGCAGGTGGTTTCTCTGATTTCTTTGAAGAACTGTTCGGGCATCGTGGCGGTGCAAACGGCGGACGAAGTGCCGGATTCCGTGGACAGGACTATAATGCTGAATTACAACTTTCATTGCGTGAAGCCGCCGAAACACACAAACAAGTGCTTAATGTAAACGGAAAGAACATACGTATCACTGTTCCGGCAGGTATAGCCAACGGACAGACTATCAAATTGCGTGGTCATGGTGCACCGGGAGTAAACGGTGGTCCTGCAGGCGATCTGTACATCACCTTTATCATTCCAGACGATCCTGTATTCAAACGTCTGGGAAATGATTTATATATCCATGCTCCGCTTAGCCTCTACACCGCCGTACTGGGTGGTGAAGAAACCGTGGACACACTGAACGGCAAAGGTAAAACTGAAAGTAAAACCTGAAACCCAGAACGGAACCAAAGTCCGTTTGAAAGGCAAAGGCTTTCCTGTTTACAAGGAAGAAGGCAAATTTGGCGATCTGATAGTAACTTATAATGTCACCATTCCTAGCAACCTTACCGAACATCAGAAAGAGTTGTTCCGCCAATTAAAGATAGTAGCAATTAAAAAAAGAGAAGGATTATGCAGACCGATTTAATTATTATCAACGATTTTTGCGACCGTTGCCATGTGGACCCGTCGTTCATTATGGAACTGGAAGAAGACGGACTGATCGAAGTCCGGGTGATTGACGAGGAACGCTACCTCCCCACATCCCAACTAGCGGAACTGGAGCGTTACACGCATTTATATTATGACTTGTCCATCAATATTGCAGGAATCGACGCCATTCACCACATGCTGGAACGTATAGAACTTCTGCAACAGGAAGTGCGTTCATTAAGAAACGAACTGGAATTCTACCGCTAAAATCCGTGTCCGGAGAGGGAAAGCGAAAACTGCACCCACTTCTCTTTCCGGCACTGTTCATTTACTTTTATATTTCTGTTTTTACCGTTGTTTCTATACGATAAGCAGGAGTGCCGAACCGAGCATCACCGATTCTCTTCTCATTATTATATATACCAAGAAAAAGTAATGGGCTGTTCCGCTCTTTCTTCGTTTTTCCATTTATTTTTCTTTACTTTTTTCCGCTTTATTATCCTACGTTTTAACCTAAAAATCACTATCTTTGTAGACTTAAAAGCAGCCGGCCGGTCTGCCGCTGACGCCGCAAGGCGAAAAGAGGAAAGTCCGGGCAACGCAGAGCATCCTACTTCCTAACAGAAAGCCATCTGCGAAGGTGGAGTAACGTAGAAGAAAACAACCGCCACAATTCCTACGGGAAACGGGGTAAGGGTGAGAAGGTGGGGTAAGAGCCCACCAGCCGCATGGTGACATGACGGGCTGTACGTCTTAGGATGTGAGAGCATGTAAACCGACATTATGAGGGTTGCTCGCCCCACGTCGGAGGGTAGACCGCTAGAGCCTGTTGGTGACAACAGGCGTAGATAATGGCAGGCACTTCGCCGCAAGG
>ENA-OQAX01000154-OQAX01000154.1-human-gut-metagenome-genome-assembly--contig:-NODE-154-length-15615-cov-4.956934_pt1 | contig 15615 bp, 19 predicted proteins | sample MGYA00242741_ERZ504539 | MGnify/ENA primary metagenome ERZ504539 (study PRJEB26092, sample SAMD00036277) | human gut metagenome | host: Homo sapiens | study: EMG produced TPA metagenomics assembly of... | reverse complement strand
TTTTATCAAACTTTTCGTCGTGGTACTGCTTGATGCTCTGCAGGCTGATGGACAGCAGCGAAGCAAACTGGGCGGCAGTGGGATCGTTGCCTTCCACAAACACAGCATAATCGTTATGTTTTGCGTTGGAGAACTGGTGGTAGGCATAACCGTCCTTTTCAAAGGCATCCCCGGCCGTCAGGCGGGCAACAGCAAAACCTTCCCGCATTTCGCCGATCTGCCCCAGCTCGGAGCAGGCGATGACGGCTCCCGTTTCGTCCACCACGCCTACCACGCGGTCGATCGCGTCCTTCATCTGGTAGACCACGTTCTGGAATACCCTGTTTGCCATAATACTGCCTCTCCTTCATGTTTATATGCAAATTGACAATGGCCGAACAGAAGCTCCCATCGGCTCATTGCTGTTATTTTGACACAAATAGATTTAACTACAATGTATATTTTACACAATCAGGTTGACTTTGCACATATTCTAACGAAAAACTCAATATTTTCTTGGTTAATTTGGATTTTTTAGCAAAATATTGTTGGTTTTGTCAGTGGTTTTCCTATTTGGTCAAATTGCCAAAGCGGGGATTATTTCTGCTTTTTTTGGCTGTTTTCGGCCTGCTGCATGGCACCGGTGCCGCCTTCTACCACGCGCGCGCTGGAACACATAAGTAATGCTATGCAAAAAAGATTTTGCATCGTTCAGGAAGTGATGTCAGCGGCATACTCACCGTCATAGCGGGCTTTCACATCAATCGGCAGCTCATCGCGGCCATTGATCTGGGCCAGACCGGTCAGACCGGGGCGGATGTCATTGGCGTGCACAGCATCGCGCGCGGCGATCAGGTCATACTGATTATACAGCGCCGGGCGCGGGCCGATGATGGACATCTGCCCTGCCACAATGTTATAGATCTGCGGCAGCTCATCCAGGCTGGTGCGGCGCAGGAAAGCCCCACTTTTGGTGATATAGCTGTCTGCGTTTTTCAGCAGGTGGGTGGGCACATCGTGGGGGTATCCCCGCGCATGGTGCGGAACTTTAAGATATTAAAGCATTTTTTGCCGCGGCCAACCCGGCGCTGCTTAAAGAACACCGGTCCCGGCGAATCTTTTTTTGATCCACAGGGCAATAATTCCCATTGGGATCGCCAGCACCACACAGGCTGCCAGCGACAAAATCAGGTCAAGCAAACGCTTGATGCAGGATTCATACATAAGTCAAGCCTCCTTGGGGAAGGTTTTGTGCCCGCAGGCCCCGCCAGACCGCCGTCACTGGGCGTTCTGCTGGGTGGAATGCTGTTCGTCCAGCGCCTTTTGCAGCTCTTCCTTATCAATGGTTTCCGTGTTGCCATGGGCGGCGCTTACGGTGTGGTCCTCGTTCACCACGCGGTTAGGGTGATAAGTGCCCACCATGCGCTGCAGACTGAGCACCACGCCCTCGTCATTATGCTCCGCATCGTGACGCAGGTTCTGCAGCTCCTCATAGAATGCCGCCAGGTCAATCTGCATGGGCGGAGCAATAAAGATTTTATCGTGGGCGGTTTTGGTCATGCGGTCCTGCTCGGAATCCAGCATCAGCTCCTCGTACAGCTTTTCGCCGGGGCGCAGGCCCGTTACCTTGATTTCCATGTTTACGTTCGGCTCATAACCATAGAACCGGATCAGCCGGGTGGCCAGGTCCATGATTTTGACCGGCTCACCCATATCCAGCACATAGATGCTGCCGCTCTGGGCCAGACCGCCGGCCTGCAGCACCAGCTGGGCAGCTTCCGGGATCGTCATAAAGTAGCGCACGATGTCCGGGTGGGTGATGGTAACGGGGCCGCCGTTCTTGATCTGCTCTTCAAACAGCGGGATCACGCTGCCATGGCTGCCCAACACATTGCCAAAGCGCACGGCCATGCACTTCATGGAAGTGTTCTTAGCAAAGGTCTGGATCAGCATTTCGCAGATGCGTTTGGTGCAGCCCATAACATTGGTAGGATTGACCGCCTTATCGGTCGAAAGCTGCACAAAGCGCTCCACCCCATGCTCCGCCGCGCTGGTCAGCAGGTTTTTGGTGCCGAACACGTTGTTTTTAACGCTTCCGCCGGGCTTACTTCCATCAGCGGCACATGCTTGTGGGCAGCTGCATGGAACACAACGGATGGATGATAGGTTTCAAACACTTCATCCAGACGCTTGATATCGCGGATGGAGCCGATCAGCGTGACAACGTTGATATCTGCACCGTATTTATTGCGCAGCTCCATTTCCAGCTCGTAGGCGCAATTTTCGTAAATATCGAAAATCAACAGCTGCGCGGGCGGTAGCGCATGATCTGGCGGCACAGCTCACTGCCGATGGAGCCGCCGCCGCCCGTGACCAGAACCACCTTGTCGTGCAGGTATTCCGAGATCTGGGCGCTGTTCAGCTGCACTTCATCGCGGGAAAGAAAGTCCGAGGTGTTCAGTTCACGCAGACCGGCCACCACCGGCTTGCCGTTGGCATCCACCGCCTGCGGGTCAGACAGCATCCGCACGCGGCAATGGGTGGAGTTGCACAAGTTGATCACTTCGTTTAGGCGCTCGCCTTTCAGCGTGGTGATGGCGATGATGATCTCCACAATATGGTACTTGCGCACCAATTCCGGGATATCCGAAATGGTGCCGCGCACCGGCACGCCCTGCACGCGCAGGCCTTTTTTGGTCAGGTCGTCATCCACGATCACGACCGGGTTGCCAAAGCTGGAGTTTTTGCTTTTGCACAGGTTGACCGCCCAGGCACCGGCGTTGCCAGCGCCGACGATCAGCAGCGGGGTTGCATCCCGCGGGGCGGCGTTGCTTTTTGTTTGGCGCGGTTATCCTTGCGCAGGCGGGTGGCGGTGCGCACAAAGCGCCACAAAAAGCGCACGCCCGCAATGGCTGCCGTGTTGAACACTGCGCCCAGAATCAGCACCGTACCGCTGATGGGGCGGGTGCGGAAGATCAGATCAAACAGCAGGATAAAACCCGTTGCCAGGCCGGATAGACAGGTCAGGCGGGCAAGGTCCCGCATGCCGGCATACTCCCACATGATCTCATACAGGCCGCCAAACCAGAACACGACCATATAAATAACCAGCACATACGGCAGCATGGGAGCCATGGCACGGATCACTTCGGCCCGCAGCACCGCGGCGGGCACAATGGAATCCTCACCGTCAAACCGCAGCAGAATTGCCAGATAATAACAAAACACAATGAGCCCGCAGTCCAGCAGCATTAACAAAATGCGGCGCGGCAAGCCGTTGATGAGTTGCCTGTTTTTCTGTTTCATTGCACTATCTTCCTGTTTCTTCAATAATGTCGCAGCCGGCTGTCCCCTGCACAGCTGCCGCGCAGCGCCTGCGCCGCCCGCGGCCGTTCCTTCCAAAACCAAGGCGCAGCGGGCATTTTTCTATTTTCTCAAATCTTGTTTGATTTGTGGCAATACCGCATAATTCTAAGTGCCGATACGGCGAGCGAGGTGCGGCAGCTGCTAAGCCAAAAGCGCAGATAATACTTTGTGTATTATCGAGTATTTTGGCAACGCAGATGCCGTGCCGCAGCCGCCGGAGCGGTGCTTAAGCCGTAAGGCGGGAATTGTGCGCTATTGCCTTGTGTTCTATGACTTATAATTTGATAATCAAAGCAAAAAGTAAAAGTAATTATCAGAACATCTTGCAGCATTATGGGCAAAGCAAGTTATTCTACCACATTTTCGCCACTCCGGGCAACTGTATTTGCATAATTTCTGTTATTATAACACAAATTTACTCCGTTTTGTCCTGCTTCCGGCAGGGCAAACGGAGTAAAAAGTGCACAAAATGCAGCGTTTATTTTTGTCAGGCCAGCAGCATTGCTTCAACTGACGCAAGATTTATTCAACCGTAACGCTCTTGGCAAGGTTGCGGGGTTTATCCACATCCAGGCCTTTGGCGCAGCTGACATAGTATGCCAGCAGCTGCAGCGGCACCACCGAAAGGCTGGTGGCAAAGTGCGGGTCTGTTTTGGGCACATATACGGTAAAGTTGGCGGTATCTTCAATGCTGTAGTTGCCGTAAGTGGTCAGGCCCATGATATAAGCGCCGCGGCTCTTAGCTTCCACCAGGTTAGATACCATCTTCTCGTACAGGTCCGGCTGGGTCAGCACACCCACCACCAACATGTTCTTCTCGATCAGGGAGATCGGGCCGTGCTTCATCTCGCCCGCAGCGAAAGCCTCCGAGTGGATATAGCTGATTTCCTTGAACTTCAGGCTGCCTTCCAGCGCCACGGCGTAATCCAGCCCGCGGCCGATGAAGAAAGCGTCCTTTGCGGAAGCATACTTGGAAGCAAACCACTGGATGCGCTCGTTATCCGTCAGCGTCTTGGCAATCTTATCCGGCAGGATCTGCAGCTCGGCCACCAGCTCGGCGTATTTTTCTTCCTCAATCTTGCCGCGCACACGGGCAAATTCGACCGCCAGCAGGTAGCAGGCTGCCAGCTGGGTGCTGTATGCCTTGGTGGTGGCAACGGCAATTTCCGGCCCGGCCCAGGTGTACAGGGTTGCATCGGCCTCACGCGCAATGGAAGAGCCCACCACGTTCACAATGCCGATGGTGCGCACGCCGCGCTCCTTACATTCGCGCAGGGCAGCCAGGGTATCGGCGGTTTCGCCGCTCTGGCTGATAATGACCGCCATGGAATCCGGCTCCAGCACGGGGTCACGGTAGCGGAACTCGCTGGCCACATCCACCTCCACCGGCAGGCGGGCCAGGCTTTCAAACACATAGCGTGCCGCAACGCCCACATGGTAGGCGGAGCCGCAGCCAATGATATAGATGCGGCGCACATTTTTGATGGCTTCTTCATCCAGGCCAAGCTCGCTCAGATCAATGCGGCCATCCTTGATGCGGGGGCTGAGGGTATCCCGCACAGCGGTGGGCTGTTCGTGGATCTCCTTCATCATAAAGTGCTCGTAACCGCCTTTTTCGGCGGCTTCGGCATCCCACTCGATGGTGCTGGCTTCTTTTTCAACCGGTTCTTTATCAATATTGAAAAACTCAATACTGTCCGGGGTCAAGCGGGCGATTTCCAGGTTATCAATGTAATACACCGTGCGGGTATATTTCAGCAGAGCCGGAACGTCCGATGCGATCAGGCTGCCGTTTTCGGCCTTGCCGACAATCAACGGGCTGTCTTTCCGCACTGCGTATACCACGCCGGGCTGGTCTGCAAACAGGATGCCCAGCGCATAAGAACCACGCACATGCATCATCATGCGGGTGATGGCATCCAGGCTGTCCCCCGCTGAAACGCCGGTGTAGTAATAGTCCAGCAGTTGGGCCACTACCTCGGTATCCGTCTGGGATGCAAAAGTAAAGCCCTTGTTGATCAGGCGGGTTTTCAGTTCCTGGTAATTTTCAATAATGCCGTTATGCACAACTGCAATTTTCTGGTCGCGGCTGTAATGCGGGTGTGCGTTCACCACGCTGGGTTCGCCGTGGGTTGCCCAGCGGGTATGCCCGATGCCGCAGCTGCCCTGCACGGCTTTGCCTTCATCGGTCATTTCGCTCAGCACGCGCAGGCGTCCCTTGGCCTTGACCACTTCAATTTTGCCGGCGGCGTTCTGCACAGCAAGGCCGGCAGAATCATACCCGCGGTATTCCAGCTTAGAAAGCCCATCCAGCAGGATCGGTGCAGCCTGTGCGCTGCCGGTAAAGCCTACAATTCCACACATACATTTGGCCCCCTTGGTTGATGGATTGGGTGTATTTCATGTTATTTTACGTTCGGTTTGTTTTTAGGCAACACCGCACAATTCCCGCCTTACGGCTTAAGCACCGCTTCGGCGGCTGCGGCACGGCATCTGCGTTGCCAAAATGCTCGATAATACATCCAGTATTATCTGCGCTTTTGGCTTAGCAGCTGCCGCACCTCGCTCGCCGTATCGGCACTTAGAATTATGCGGTATTGCCCTAACTCCTACTTCCTAACCCCTACTTCCTAACCCCTACCTAAACAAGCGAGGCACTTTATGGAATACATGACCCCCAATTTTACCAAGGATATGGTCAAGACCCACAAGATTTTGATCCCCAATATGGCCGTTACCCAGTTCCGGCTGCTGCAGGCTGCGCTGGAGTGCGAGGGCTATAATGTGGAAGTTCTGGGCAACTGCGGCAGCGAGGTCGCCCAGCTTGGCCTGAAATATGTTCACAACGATACCTGCTACCCGGCGCTGCTGGTCATCGGTCAGTTTATTGACGCGCTGAACTCCGGCAAGTATGATCTGGACCATACCGCGCTGCTCATTACCCAGACGGGCGGCGGCTGCCGTGCATCCAACTACATCAAGCTGCTGCGCAAAGCGCTGGTCAAGGCCGGGTACGGTAATATCCCGGTGGCATCGCTGAACTTTTCCGGCCTGGAAAAAGGCAGCGGCCTGCCGCTGACCCTGCCGCTGATCCGCAAGGTCATTGCCTGCATCTATTACGGCGACCTGTTGGTGGCCCTGCGCAGCCAGACCAAGCCTATGAGAACAAGCCCGGCTCCGCTGATGCCCTGACCGAAAAGTGGATCGCCACCATCCAGAGCTGGATGCACAAGAGCATCAACTACAATGTGCATGATATGAAACGCCAGTTCGCCGTCATCTGCGCTTCTTACGCTTCGGTGCCTGTTACCCGCGTGCCGAAAGTCAAGGTTGGCGTTGTGGGCGAAATTTACGTCAAGTATTCGCCCCTGGGCAACAACGATCTGGAAAAATTCCTGGAAAGCCAAGACTGCGAAGTGAACCTGCCCGGCCTGATGGGCTTTGTGGAATACTGTGTTGCCAACATGACGCTGGACGTGGAGCTGTACGGCGGCAGCAAGGTCAAGGCAATGGCGACGGATAAGCTGCTGGACTGGATGGATTCCATCGGCTGCGCTATGAACGATGCCATGCGCAAAAGCGGCTTCTATGCGCCCGGCTCTTTCCGTGAACTGATGGAAAAACCCAAGGGCATTATCTCCCTGGGGGCCAAGATGGGCGAAGGCTGGCTGCTGACCGCCGAAATGATCGAGCTGGTGGAGGGCGGATACGAAAACATCGTTTGTGCTCAGCCCTTTGGCTGCCTGCCGAACCACATTGTAGGCAAGGGCATGATCAACCAGATCCGCGCCCGCTACCCGCAGGCCAACATCACCCCCGTGGACTATGACCCCAGCGCCACCCGCGTCAACCAGGAAAACCGCATCAAGCTGATGCTGGCCGTGGCCAAGGAGCGCCTGACCACCAAGGCTGACCCTGCCCCCGTTACGGCAGAAGAACTGGCGGGCGCGCCCCGCAGGTGGAAACCCAGGTTCCCGCCATGCTGTAAGGTAAAATTATAAAGATAGTGAACCGCCCCGCCGGGTGCAGCGCTGCACGCGGGGGCGGTTTTGCCTCAGATAAAAGCGTAAAATCATACCTTGGGCAACACCGCACAATTCCCGCCTTACGGCTTAAGCACCGCTTCGGCGGCTGCGGCACGGCATCTGCGTTGCCAAAATGCTCGATAAGACATCCAGTATTATCTGCGCTTTTGGCTTAGCATCTGCCGCACCTCGCTCGCCGTATCGGCACTTAGAATTATGCGGTATTGCCCAAGATAAAATAACAGAAAAAAAAAAACGCCGCGGCGGAGGGCAAAAACCACCCTTTGCCGCGGCGTTTTGTGTCAAATCTGTTAAAGTTTGAAACTTTTTATGAAAAGGGCTTGACAGAACAAAGAGTTGGGATATAATAAATTTAGCACTCAGGAAGAGAGAGTGCTAAACAAGAAAAAGCAAACAAGGAGATGAGGGCAGCATGACGATGGATGCACGCAAGCAGCGCATTCTGGAAGCGATTGTTGCCATTTATTCTACCGGCGGCGAGCGGTCGGCTCCGGTTTGCTGGCCAGCCACTTTGACATGGCACTTTCCAGCGCAACGCTCCGCAACGAGATGGCCGCGCTGACAAAGCTTGGCCTGCTGGAGCAGCCGCACACCAGCGCAGGCCGCGTGCCCAGCCCCAAGGGGTACCGGTACTACCTAGACCACCTGCTGGAAGCCCCCGCCGCCATAGCACTGAGCGCAGCGGACCGCGAAAACATTGACCGGCTGTTTGCCGATATGGACGTTGAGCCCGAAAAGCTGGCGCAGAGCGCCGCCCGCGCACTGGCCGATTATACCGGCTGTGCCGCAGTGGCTACCACCCCGCAGGCCGAGGATCTGTGCATCGCCCATTTTGAGGTCGTGCAGGTCGGGCGGTATTCCGCCGCAGTTTTGGCGGTTACCAGCTCCGGCGGTGTGCGCACCCGTGTGGCGCGTATCCACACCGGCTTGACGCGGGAGGATGCCGATGAGATGGCCCGCCTGCTGAACAGCAGCCTGACCTTTGTGGCACCGGAGGATCTGACCCCATCGCTGACGGCAAGCCTGGTGCTTTCCGCCGGGCGCAGGCTGGCGCCGGTGGTGTTCGCCGCCGAAGCGCTGGTTCGCACCCGCCCGCAGTTTTACCTGGAGGGCGTGCAGTACCTGGCCAAGATGCCGGATGTGCGCACAAACCTTGGCGCGCTGCTGGAAGTTTTTTCTGACAACGAAGCGGCCCGCGCCTGATCGAACCGGGCAGCGGCAAAGTGACCGCCACGTTGGGCGAGGATATCGAGCCCGCCATGCCGAACCTCTGCATCGTCAGCAAGCGTTACCTTGCGGGCGGCGGGCTGTACGGCACGGTGGCGGTGATCGGCTCCAACCGCATGGAGTACGAACACTTGATCCCCGTTTTGAATTATTTTGCAATTAAGTTAGGGCAGTCAATGTCCGGTAAAAAGGAGGAGCAGACATGAGCGAAGAAACAAAGAAGCAGCCTGAAACTGAACAGGAACAGGCCGCTGCTGAAACAAAAGCGCCCGCGGCAGAATCCGATAAGCAGGAGCTGAACCCGCTGCAGAAAAGACCGAAAAAAAGACTGGTTCGGCAAAAAATCCAAAGAGCTGGAAGCCGTAAAGGCAAAGCTGGAAGCCGCCGAGCAGGCCAACGCAAAGCTGAAAGACCAGATGCTGCGCACCGCTGCAGAGTATGACAATTACCGCAAGCGTTCCGCCCGCGAAGCTGACCAGAAGTTCAACGATGGTGTTTCCCACGCGGTCAACCAGATCCTGGCAATTCTGGATACGCTGGATATGGCAGCCAATGCCGAATGCACCGACGAAAACTATAAAAAGGGCGTTGTGATGACGCTGGACAAAGCCGAAAAAGCTCTGAAAACGCTGAACATCACCGAGATCGAATCCATGGGCAAGCCCTTTGACCCCAACTTTATGAACGCTGTTCAGCAGGTTCCGGCAGAGGATGGCCAGGAAAGCGGCACTGTGGTGCGCGTGTTCCAGAAAGGCTACATGATCGGCGATAAGATCATCCGCCATGCAACCGTGGTTGTGGCCGAATAACAAAGCATGAACCGGGTGCAAAAGCCCGTTCAGATATAAATTAAGACATTCACATTTCCATGTTTCCTGAAAGAGGAATATGAAAGGAGTTTTATATTATGAGTAAGATTATTGGTATTGACCTTGGTACTACCAACAGCTGCGTAGCTGTTATGGAGGGCGGCGAGCCCGTTGTTATCCCTAACGCTGAGGGTGCCCGTACCACCCCGTCTGTTGTCGGCTTTACCAAAACCGGCGAGCGTCTGGTAGGCCAGGTTGCAAAGCGTCAGGCTATCACCAACCCCGAAAACACCATCTCCTCCATCAAGCGTAAGATGGGCACTGCCGAGAAGGTTCACGCCGGCGGCAAGGATTACACCCCCGAAGAGATCAGCGCTATGATCCTGGCAAAGCTGAAGGCTGATGCCGAAGCTTACCTGGGCGAGCCCGTTACCGAGGCTGTCATCACCGTTCCCGCTTACTTCAACGACAGCCAGCGTCAGGCAACCAAGAACGCCGGTACCATTGCTGGTCTGAACGTAAAGCGTATCATCAACGAGCCGACCGCAGCTTCTCTGGCTTACGGCATTGATAAGGAATCCGACCAGAAGATCATGGTTTACGACCTGGGCGGTGGTACGTTCGATGTTTCCATCATCGAGATGGGCGATGGCGTTACTGAAGTTCTGGCTACCAATGGTGATACCCACCTGGGCGGCGATGACTTCGACCAGCGCATCATCGACTGGATGGCTGAGGATTTCCAGAAGGAAAACAACATCGACCTGCGCAAGGATAAGATGGCTGCACAGCGCTTGAAGGAAGCTGCTGAAAAGGCAAAGATCGAGCTGTCCAGCGCCACTTCCACCAACATCAACCTGCCGTTCATCACCGCTGACGCCAACGGCCCCAAGCACTTGGATATGACCCTGACCCGCGCAAAGTTCAATGAACTGACCGCTGATCTGGTTGACCGCACCATGGCCCCTGTCCGCAAGGCTCTGGCTGATGCAGGCCTGAAGGCTTCTGACCTGGCTAAGGTCTTGATGGTCGGTGGCTCCACCCGTATCCCCGCTGTCTATGACGCTGTCAAGAAGGAACTGAACTGCGAGCCGTTCAAGGGCATCAACCCTGATGAATGTGTTGCTGTCGGCGCTTCCATCCAGGGCGGTGTTCTGCAGGGCGACGTTAAGGGTCTGCTGTTGCTGGATGTTACCCCGTTGAGCCTGGGCATTGAGACTCTGGGCGGCGTTTGCACCAAGATCATTGAGCGCAACACCACCATCCCCACCAAGAAGAGCCAGATCTTCTCCACTGCTGCTGACAACCAGCCCAGTGTTGAAGTCAACGTTCTGCAGGGCGAACGTGAGTTTGCCCGCGACAACAAGAGCCTGGGTACCTTCCACCTGGATGGCATCGCTCCGGCTCCGCGCGGCGTGCCCCCAGATCGAAGTTACCTTTTGATATCGATGCCAACGGTATTGTGCATGTAAGCGCTAAGGACCTTGGCACCGGCAAGGAGCAGAGCATTACCATCACTGCTTCCACCAACATGAGCAAGGATGACATCGACAAGGCCGTTAAGGATGCCGAGCAGTATGCTGCTGAGGATAAGAAGCGCCGCGAAGATGTTGATGCCCGCAACAACGCCGACCAGATGGTGTTCCAGACCGAAAAGGCTTTGAGCGAGCTGGGCGACAAGGTCTCTCCGTCCGAGAAGAGCGAGTGCGAAGCTAAGCTGAACGCCCTGAAGGAAGCCCTGAAGGGTACCGATATTGAGGCCATCAAGGCAAAGCAGGACGACCTGCAGAAGGCTTTCTACGCCATCAGCGAGAAGGTTTACCAGCAGGCTGCCCAGCAGCAGGGCCAGCAGCCGGGCGCTGACGCCCAGCAGGGCCCCACGGGCAATGCCGGTTCCGCCCCGAAGGATGACGGTGCTGTTGACGCTGATTTCCACGAGGTGTAAGATAACAGAATAAACAGGGGAACATCCCTGTAACCCAAAAGGCCGCCGCCAGGCAATTCCGGCGGCGGCCATTGTGGGGTTAAGCCCACAAAGCTGCGTCCCGTCCGTAGGGGCGCACAGCGTGTGCCCGCAGTGAAATCACGTTGCCGCTTGCAGGCACAGGCTGTACGCCCTTACGGACAAAGAACCGGCTGTTCCCATAGGGGAAAGGAATAAAAGTCAACTTACTTCAACACATAAAGGTGTGATCATATGGCAGAAAAAAGAGATTATTACGAGGTGCTGGGCATCGGCAAAAACGCCACGGATGCCGAGATCAAGAGCGCCTACCGCAAACTTGCCAAAAAGTACCACCCTGACCTGAACCCCGGCGATAAAGAAGCCGAGGAAAAGTTCAAAGAGGTCAACGAAGCCAACGATGTGCTTTCCGACCCGCAGAAACGCCAGCGCTATGATCAGTTCGGCTTTGCCGGCGTAGACCCCAACTATGCGGCTGCCAACGGCGGCGGTGCAGGCGGGTTCGGCGGTGGTTTTGGCGGCGTGGACCTGGGCGACATCTTTGGCGATATCTTTGGCGGCGGATTTGGCGGTGGATTCAGCGGCTTTGGCGGCGGTTCTTCCACCCGCACCGCCAATGCACCCCGCAAGGGCCATGATATTCAGGCCAGCGTGATCCTGACCTTTGAGGAAGCCGCCCACGGCTGCTCCAAGAAGATCACCATCAACCGCCAGGATACCTGCCCCGACTGCGGCGGCACCGGTGCGGCCAAGGGTACCAGCCCCGAAACCTGCCCCGACTGCGGCGGCCGTGGTTATGTTGTAACACAGCAGCGCACCCCCTTTGGCGTAATGCAGAGCCAGCAGCCTGCAGCCACTGCGGCGGCCGCGGCACCATTATCCGCAACCCGTGCAAGACCTGCCGCGGCACCGGCAAGACCGCCGCGCGCAAGAGCCTGGAGATCAATATCCCCGCTGGTATTGATGATGACCAGAACATTGCACTGCGCGGCCAGGGCGATGCCGGTTCCAACGGCGGCCCGGCCGGCGATGTGATCGTGCATGTTACCGTTAAGGCTGACCCGATGTTTGAGCGTGACGGGTACGATGTTACCATCCATGTGCCCATCACCTTCAGCCAGGCTGTGCTGGGTGATGACGTTGAGGTGCCCACCGTGGATGGCCGCATTGTGCAGCATATCCCCGAAGGCACCCAAAGCGGCACCAAGTTCCGCCTGCGCGGCCAGGGCATCCAGTACCTGAACGGCCGCGGCCGCGGCGACCAGTATGTGATCGTCGATGTTGAGATCCCTAAAAAAGGTCACCCGCGCCCAGCGCGAAGCCCTGAAAGCTTTTGAGGACAGCATGAAAGAGGATAACTACGAAAAAGCGCAAGGGCTTCTTCAAGAACCTGCGCGACCGTTTCTCGTAATGCAATAACATGCCCCCGCCTGGTAATGCAGACGGGGGTGTTTTTGTATCAGTTAATTATAGCAATATCACGACCTCTTTATGTGATTTTTACATAGATGATATCATTCTCTAGCCTAAAAAGATAGAGGAAAAATGAGAAAAGTAAAGTGCAGTAAGGCTAATATTGCACTTTCGCCAATCATCATGTATAATAAAACTGTCTGTAAGCAACCTAAAGCAGGGGAGGGCTTCATGCAAAAAATCAAAGATTTCTGCAAGCGGCACCGCCTGCTGTGGCTGACTTTGCTGGTGGCGCTGGCTGCCGCCGCTGTGGCCGCGTGGGCCGGGTTTGACCTTGGCCAGCGGGTGGATAACCAGCCGGTGTATGAAATCGTCAACGATGATTATACCCGTACCGTTGCAATTCCTGCCACGGCGGACGCTGCAACGCAGGATGACGGCACAACTGGGTTGTACCTGCCCGTTCCGCTCAAAAGCGGGCAGCGCATTTACGGGGTTCGACTGGACCTGACCACCCATAATTGGGCGTTCCGGCAGGGCACCCTGTACGCTGCACTGCTGGATGCCGATGGCAACGCCGTGGCGAACGGTGAGCTGGACTGCATTACCATTAAAGATAACACCTTTGCGGCCATCACGTTTGATGCGCCCTATACCGCCCCTGGCACAGCCGATGCCGAAGCGGACTATGACCTGGCAAACCCCAACATGACCCTGCGCCTGTGGCATACCCCCGGCGATGACTGGGATGTGTACCACCTGCTGGGCCTTTGGACGGATGCCGACACCAGCCAGCAGATGACCCGCCGGAATGCAAACGGCACAACGGATTCCATCGTCGGGCATCCGGCATTGCAGTATGTCGTCAATGATTCCGGCAGCTGGTCCCATGTGATCTCCCGCCTGCTGGGCGTGCTGACCTTTGCGGCGGTGGTGGCGGGCTTTATCCTGCTCACCCACCGCGCCAAGCTGTGGCAGGTGGTGCTGGTGTGCGGTGCGGTGCTGGGCGTGGCGTTTGCCTTTTTAACGCCGCCCCTTGTCGGCCCCGATGAATACACCCACCTGGCCAAATGCTACCGTCAGTCCAGCACATTGCTGAGCCAGCCGGTGGCGGACGATGATGATATGCTGCTGGTGCGCAGCTGCGATGCTCCCTATTTCAAAATCATACCGGTGATATCGGCATTTACGCTTACAAGGAAATGCTGGAACACCTGGGAGATGCGGGCTGCAGCGGTGAAACGACTGTCAGCTCCGATACCTATGTAACGGCGGACCCCATCAACAATACGCTCTACCTGGGTCAGATTGCCGGCATTACGCTGGCGCGCATGATGGGGCTTGGCTTCCATGGCATGCTGCTGTTGGGGCGGCTGTGCAACCTGGCGCTGTACCTGGCATTGGCTGCGGCTGCGGTCAATATTGCACCCCAGCGGCTGCGCGGCATTTTTGCCGGTGTGGCACTGCTGGCCCAGCCCTTGCAGCTGGCGGGTAGCCTTTCGGCGGACGCCGCCGTGCTGGGGTATCTCTTCTGCTTTACTGCGCTCTGCCTGACCCTGCGCACCCGCCCGGCCCGCTGGCCGGAAACGGTGGCTGCTGTGTGCTGGCGGCGCTCATCGGCCCGGCCAAGGCAATTTATCTGCCCGCCGTGCTGCTGATCTTTATGATTCCCGATGCTAACCTTGCCTTGCCCGGCAAGCGCTGGCCAGTTGGCCCCATTGCCAAAGTTCTGGCGCTGGTGCTGGCCGCTATCGGCTGGGTGCAGGTCAATATGGGCGCTGCTTTGTATGCAGCCCGCGATGTGGATACCGTGGGCATCCTGCGCGCCGGTGGTGCCGCCGCGGCTGGCGCCGCTTTGCTGGCGCTGCTGTACTGGAAGATCCGCCGCGACCCCAAAAAGAAGAAAATCTTTTTGGGTGCCATTGCCGCGGTTGTGGTGCTGGCCATCCCGGTTGGGCTGTATAAGCTGACCCACATGTGGGGCGCTTAACGCCGGAACAGCTGGTTGGCTCCATTCAGGAAAACGGCGATTCCATCTACACCTATTCCGCCGGGTATATCTGCCGCAACCTGCCCAACACGGCCAAACTGCTGCTGCGCTCTTTCAGTGCGCAGGGGGCGCAGTGGGTGCAGGGCGTGCTGGGCACTGCCCTGGGCGAACCCATTGTGTATACCGTGGATGCCAGCTGGGTGCTGGGGGTTGGCTCTATCCTGGCTTTGCTGGCCGCGGCGCTGCCGCAGGCGGGTGAGACCGTACCTCTGGGCCGCCGCACCAAAGCGGGCGTTTGGGGTATTGTTCTCTGCGTGATTACCCTTTCGTTCGTCACGGCGCTCAACTGGACCCCCATCAATTACACCACTATTTTTGGCCTGCAGGGGCGCTACTGGCTGCCCGTGCTGCCGCTGGTGCTGGCGCTGGTGCACCACAACCGCACCTTTGCCGTGCAAAAGCCCGCAGAGCGCAAGGCGGTATTTGCCATGCTCTGCCTGACATCGTTCGTCATTCTGCAAGGCGCGGGTTTGTACGCGACCTTCCAGATGCCGTCATAAATTATCATTTTATACGTTTTTGTATAATGCAGAAAGGAACATTACCATGACTGTTACCCGTAATACCATCATTGCCGAAATCCTGCAGAACGATCCTTCCCAGGGCTGCGTGCCCATCTTTTTGAACACGGGTATGCACTGCCTGGGCTGCATGGCTGCCCATGGTGAGACCGTGGAGCAGGCCTGCATGGTCACGGTGTGGACCCCGACGAACTGTGCGCCGAACTGAATGACTACTTTGCACACCTGTAAGCCTGTGCCG
>ENA-OQAX01000153-OQAX01000153.1-human-gut-metagenome-genome-assembly--contig:-NODE-153-length-15645-cov-1.794754_pt1 | contig 15645 bp, 26 predicted proteins | sample MGYA00242741_ERZ504539 | MGnify/ENA primary metagenome ERZ504539 (study PRJEB26092, sample SAMD00036277) | human gut metagenome | host: Homo sapiens | study: EMG produced TPA metagenomics assembly of... | reverse complement strand
AACTAATCAAAAAACCTTAATGCGCAAAAGGTAAAAAGAAACAGTTAAAAAAAATGACGAGGTGACGAAAATGAAGAAAAAAAGTATTTGCAACACTTTTTAGCAGTATCTATGATCGCATCAATGGTTCCGGCAGCAGTATCCGTACAGGCAGCAGACGGTGACAGTATTCGTCTTGTAAACGGTAAGATCGAAGTTGACGCTCAGCTGAAGAAATTAGCTGAAATGTATGGGAAAGAAACAGGAACTAAAGTAGAAATCGAATCCATGGGTGGCGGAATCGATATCCAGGGTACTCTGAAAGGATACTATCAGTCAGATAATATGCCTGACATCTTCGTAAACGGTGGTGCTACAGACTTCGCTAACTGGACAGACCTTTTAGTAGATATGAGTGATCAGGAATGGGCTTCTGACACAGATGCAGCTTATGTTGATGAGAGCCAGGGTACAATCGGTTTCCCATATACAACAGAAGCAATCGGTCTTGCTTATAACAAAGACATCCTTGACAAAGCAGGAATTGATCCTTCTACATTAACAGGTCCTGATGCAATCAAAGAAGCATTTGAGACAATTGATTCCAAGAAAGATGAGCTTGGACTGACAGCAGTCGTAGGTTATGCAGCAGAACCAGTTAACCTTTACTGGTCAACAGGTAACCACTTATTTGGAAACTATCTGGATTCAGGTCTTGACAGAGATGACACTACTTATATTGATATGCTCAATGATGGCGGTAAGGTTGACGAAGATCGTTTAACAGATTTCGCTAACTTTGTAGGTCTTCTGAATCAGTATTCAGATCCGGCACTTCTTGTATCCGGTACATATGATCAGCAGATCCTTAACTTCTCATCTGGTAAATATGCATTCGTTACTCAGGGCTCCTGGATCGGTGCAACTATGACAGGTGATGATGCAGATGCTTATAAAGAAGCTGGTAATTTCGAAGTTGGTATGATTCCATACGCATTTGAAGATGGAATTGATACAATCCTTACAAACTCTCCATCCTGGTGGTCAGTATATAAAGATGGTAATGTAGAAGCAGCAGAAGCATTCCTTCAGTGGCTGACAACAGATGAAGCTCAGGAAGTTCTTGTTAAAGAAGCTGGTTTCGTAAGCCCGTTCAAGTCCTGCACAATCGTTGGTGATGATCCATTTGCTCAGACAATCACTGATTATGTATCTGCTGGAAGACATCTGCTTGGCATTGGTTAGAGCAGAAAGAAGGACTTGCACAGAACTATACAGGTCAGGTATTTGCTGACTATGCATCTGGCAGCCTTGATGAAGCCGGATTCGTTAAGACACTGGAACAGGTTATCCAGGGTGCATACGCAAACTAATAATTGAAACTTATGGGCGGCGCTTATGTTGCCGCCCACTTTTATTTGCGCTGCATACCTGAGTAAAGGTCCGACAGACCTTTATCCAGGTACGCAAAAAAGTCTAAGACGCATTGATTTTTGCTTTGAAATAAGAAATAGGAAGGATGAAGGCAAAATGAATACAAACAGTGCTAGTAAAAAAGCAATTTCCATGGCATGCCTGATCGCCGGTATTATTTTACTGGCAGCATCATTGATCCAGGATATTTCCGGAAGCGGAGCAGGCTGGAGAGGTCCGGCGCTGATCATCGGTGCAATCGGCATCTTACTGGGAATGTATTTATTCCCGACATTAAACATCACAGAAGCATCGTTAACTTTATATTTGTATTTCCATTGTTATTTACATTTGTAGTAACAGTTATTATTCCATTATGCCTTGGTGTGTTTTATTCCTTTACAGACTGGAATGGAATCAAGATGACAGGATTTGTAGGATTTGCAAACTATAAGGCAATGTTCAATGAACCAAGTTTTCTCTGGTCACTGATCATCACAATTCTGTTTGTAGTTCTGAACATGGTTCTGGTAAACGTAGTAGCGTTTATGCTGGCCTTACTCTGTACCTCTAAGGTTAAGGGACTCTCATTCTTCAGAGCTTCCTATTTCCTGCCAAACCTGATTGGCGGTATCGTACTTGGTTATGTATGGCAGTTCGTATTTAATAAACGTACTGATCAAGATGACAAATAATATTTCACTTCTGTCAAAGACAAACACAGCTATGATGGCTATCATCGTTGTTTATATCTGGCAGTATGCAGGTTATATCATGCTGATCTATGTAACAGGTCTGACACAGGTACCTAAAGATGTACTGGAAGCATCTCAGATCGATGGCGCAAATGCTGTTACAACATTATTTAAGATCAAGATTCCGATGATCGCAGCTACAATTACAATCTGTACATTCCTTACCTTAACATCGGCATTCAAACAGTTCGATGTTAATATGGCTCTGACAAATGGTACAGGTTCTGTCACAAGTTTCTTCGGAAACTATCTGACAAACGGTACTCAGATGCTGGCTCTGAATATTTATAATACAGCGATCTCCAAGAACAATTATGCACTTGGTCAGGCGAAAGCTATTCTGTTCTTCATTATCCTGGCTGCTGTATCTATTATTCAGGTTAGAATTTCCAATAAGAAGGAGGTTGAAATGTAATGGTTACGAAGAAAACTCCAAAGGTAGTGCTTACAGCTGTTTGCGATTGTTATCGCAGCGTACATATTATCTCCTTTTTTATCTGGTACTTATTAATACATTTAAGAATGCAAACGGTATTGTTGCAAACCCTGTAAGCTTTGCAGGTGCAAGCTTTGCACAGTTTAAGACAAATATTTCAAAACGTTGTCAACAACTCTAATTCAGTTTTCTGGAGTGCATTCGGAACATCTGCGACCATTACAGTTGTTTCCCTTGTATTACTTGCTTTATTCGGTGGTATGGCTGCGTGGGTTATCTGCCGTAACAAGACAAAATGGTCAACAGCTATTTACATGACATTTATCGCATCCATGACAATTCCTTTCCAGGTAGTTATGCTTCCTCTGGTTTCTACATTCCGTGATGTAGGTAAATTCCTTGGAATCAACATGCTTCAGTCTATTCCTGGTATTGTATTTGCATACTGTGGATTCGGTGGTGCTATGACAGTATTTATCTTAACTGGTTTTATTAAAGGTATTCCATATGAACTGGAAGAAGCAGCAGCGATTGACGGATGTTCTCCTGAGGGAACTTTCTTCCGCATTATCCTTCCGCTTCTGAAACCGGTTATTGTTACTGTTACTATTCTGAATGGTATGTGGATCTGGAACGATTACCTTCTTCCTTCTCTGATGTTAGGACAGAATGGTAAGGTTAAGACTCTTCCGGTTGCTGTACAGGCGTTTGTTTGGTTCTTTATGTTAAGCAGTGGGATCTGATCCTTACTGCAGCACTCCTGGCAATGATTCCGATGATCATCGTATTCCTGATTGCTCAGAAGCAGATTATGAATGGTATGGTTGAGGGTGCTATTAAATAGGCTTGCAAATACTTTTTTGAAAAGGCTGTCGTTTTCTTCATTTATTTGGAAAGCGACAGCTTTTTAATGGGTTTCAGAGGGGACGCGAAGAAAAATAAATGTTTTGAACCACGGCTGCGGGGGCAGGAACTCTAAGCCTTTGGAAATTTGCTAAAACCATGCCAGAAAAATTCAAACTCGCTTCGCTCAGACAGTGAATTTTTCTGACATAACGCAAATTCCCAAAGACTAAGAGTTGCTACACCCCCTGTAGATGTGGTTAAAAACATTTATTTTTTTTCGCTGTGAACTGGTTGGTACTGTGAATGATAGTATGGAAGTGCGTTATCGGATATGGAGTGGAGAAAAAACGGAACAGAAACGGAATAGAAATGGTAGTATAAATTTACTGATATGGGCTTGAAATGTTGGAGGTTTTATAGTAATGTAAGTGATACAACGCTTAAGGCGAAGGCTGTCTCTGGACAGTCTATTTTTGTGAAGAAGGATGAGGAAAAGTTTTATGGAAAGGACAAAAAGAAAGGTTATCGTTTCGTAAGAAGTTTATCGGTGACAGGAAATTTTATATGATGGTTCTGGCTGTGGCTGTTCCGATCATGATACAGAATGGAATCACGAATTTCGTGAGTCTGCTGGATAATATTATGATCGGGCGGATCGGTACGGAGCAGATGTCGGGGGCTTCCATTGTGAATCAGTTGATTTTTGTCTATAATCTGTGCATTTTCGGAGGGGTATCCGGAGCGGGTATTTTCACGGCGCAGTATTTTGGACAGAAGGATCACGAGGGTGTGAGGCAGACATTCAGATATAAGTTCTGGATGGCTGTGATTCTGACGATTGGAACGATTTTGATGTTTCTGACTGTTGGAGAGAATCTGATCAGTATGTATCTGCAGGGAGAGGGTACTGCGCAGCAGATTGCAGATACGCTTAAGTATGGAAGCAGTATCTGGATATTATGCTGTTGGGACTGCGCCGTTTATGATGGTGCAGATTTATTCCAGCACTCTGAGAGAGTGCGGAGAGACTGTTCTGCCAATGAAAGCAGGAGTTGTGGCAATCTGTGTGAATCTGTTGTTTAATTATCTGTTGATCTATGGTGTATTTTTCTTCCCGAGACTGGGTGTGAGAGGTGCGGCAATCGCAACTGTGCTGTCACGTTATGTGGAGGCTGCAATTGTAATAGGCTGGACACACAGGCATACGGAGAAGAATGCATTTGCAAAGGGGCTGTACAGCACGCTTAAGGTTCCTGCGAATCTGACAAAGAAGATTCTGGTCAAGGGTACACCGCTGTTGTTTAATGAGACTTTATGGGCTTCTGCCATGGCGATGCTGACTCAGTGTTATTCGATTCGAGGGCTGAATGTGGTTGCTTCGCTGAATATTTCCAATACCATCAACAATGTGTTTAATATTGTGTTTATTGCGCTGGGAGATTCTGTTGCGATTATTGTGGGACAGCTTCTGGGTGCGGGAGATATGAAGAAAGCGAGAGATACAGATAACAAGATGATTGCGTTCTCAGTGATGTGCTGTACCTGTGTGGCAATGGTGATGTTTGTTATGGCGCCGCTGTTTCCAATGCTTTATAATACCAATGATGAGGCAAGGGAGCTGGCGAAGTATCTGATTATGATCACTGCATTCTTTATGCCGCAGAATGCGTTTTTGCATGCAACCTATTTTACTCTGCGTTCCGGTGGAAAGACGATTATTACGTTCCTGTTTGACAGTGTGTTTATCTGGTGCGTCAGTGTGCCAATCGCGTTTGTGCTGAGTCGTTTATACAGGGATTCATGTGCTTGTGATTTATGCATGTGTGCAGCTGGCGGATTTGATTAAGTGTGTGATTGGATTTGTGCTGGTTAAGAAGGGTGTGTGGCTGCAGAATATTTGTTTCATCATGATAAAAAAATTTTCAATAACATTTGGCTTGACTAACCGATATACTATAGTGTATTATCAGAAAAAAATATTTATATTCTCTTTGCACTGCATTACATTCAACAGAATGCGAGATCAACAGTACAAACTGAGCAGGCGATGCCCGAGATGCTCGAGGGCGTGGGGCCGGGCCGCGCGAAGTGGCAGCAGATATGAAAATTTTCAGACATATCTGTGGGACAGTGTATGTTCCGCAGGTGTGTCTTTTTGTTTTCTGAAAAGTATGTTTTGGAAAGATTTTCTTTTAGAGGGATTTTTTTAGGAGGATTTTCTGAGACAGGTGCAGTTCCGAAATACAAAAAGACCCCTGTAAGACCGCACTTTGATAAGTCACAGAAAGGAAATATGTTTTCTGACTGTGGCGCAATGTATGTGACATAAGAAGAACCTGTAAACTCAAATATAGGAAAGTACAAAAGCTTATATATTTGAAAAGAAAAATTTAGGAGGTCCTAGTTATGGAACAGACAAAAAAATTAAACATGACAGCAATGTCAGACAAGACAAACAGTAATACGACAGCTAAGAAGGAAGAGCCTGCATGGGAACATAAGGTGGCAATGAAGGTATCAGGTGTGAGTATTGCAGTAAACCTGTTACTTTCCTTATTTAAAATTACTTGCCGGAATTCTGGCACATTCAGGTGCCATGATCTCAGATGCGATTCATTCAGCATCTGATGTGGGAAGTACTTTCGTAGTAATAGTCGGTGTGAATTTATCCAGCAAAAAATCCGATAAGGAGCATCAGTATGGACATGAGCGGATGGAATGTGTATCTTCCATTATTTTGTCTGGGTTACTTCTGGCAACCGGTATCGGAATTGGTATGAATGGAATTGAGAACATTATTAAGAGTACTTCAGGAACAAGCATTGCAATTCCCGGAACATTGGCACTGATTGCGGCAGTTGTTTCTATTGTAGTGAAGGAGTGGATGTTCTGGTATACCAGAAGTGCTGCGAAGAAAATAAATTCCGGTGCACTGATGGCGGATGCATGGCACCATCGTTCAGATGCAATGTCTTCTGTTGGTGCATTTATCGGTATCCTGGGTGCAAGACTTGGCTTCCCGATCCTGGATCCACTTGCCAGTGTTGCAATCTGTGTACTGATTGTGAAAGCATCTGTAGATATTTTCAGAGATGCCATCGATAAGATGGTTGACCATTCCTGCGATGAGGCAACAGAAGAGAGCATGAGAGAAGTGATCATGGGAGTGAAAGGAGTGAAGGGAATCGACCTTCTCCAGACACGATTATTTGGTTCTAAGATGTATGTGGATATTGAAATCTCAGCAGATGGTGAGATTCCACTGAATGAGGCACATGACGTTGCAGAGAATGTTCATCATACTATAGAGAAAAAATTTTAAAGACGTAAAACACTGCATGGTTCATGTGAATCCGGTGAATGAGTAAATAAAAAGCGAGACTGTCCGAAGTATAATCTGGGCAGTCTTTTTTTATTGAGTGATCATCTATGTGTTAAAGTTAAGCGAAACTTTTATTTTCTGTTCCTAGTGGAAATTTTACATAAATATAACATGGACATTCCATGGAATTGATATTCAAAGTTTATAATTCTAAACGTTATGGGATGTCAGAGTCAAAAGGTTTGACAAACGAAAGGATTTATTTATGAAAAAACAACAGAAAAAAAGCAAAGAAATTACAGCACCTGTATATATGATGAACAGAGAACTGTCCTGGCTGAAGTTTAATGAGAGAGTTTTAAATGAGGCGGGAAATCCAAGAGTTCCGCTTGCGGAGAGACTGACATTTGCTGCTATTTATCAGTCAAATCTGGATGAATTTTACAGAGTCAGAGTCGGAACTCTGATGGATCAGATGGAAGCATCTGAAATAATCCGTGAGAACAAACCAATATGACCAGTGAAGAACAGGTAACTGCAATCCTTCAGGCCACCAGAAATCTGGATCAGAAAAAGGCAGCTATCTATGAACAGCTGATGGGAGAACTGGAGCCTTACGGAGTGCGTCTGATCAATTTTAACAGATTATCTGCAGAGGAAGGCAAGCTTCTGGAAACATATTTTGATCAGGAAATCGCACCGTATCTGTCTGCAAACATTGTGAGCAAACAGCAACCATTTCCATTCCTGAAAAATAAAAATATTTATGCAGTGGCATCACTGATGAGCAAGGGTGGAAAAACAAAAACAGCTATTATCCCTTGCAGTAATACTGTATTCAGACGTTTGATCGATATTCCTACAAGAAAAGGGACTTTCATGCTTTCAGAGGAACTGATTCTTCATTTTCTGCCGAAAATGTTTAAGAATTATGAGATCAGGGAGAAAGCGCTGCTCCGTATTACCAGAAATGCAGATATTGATACAGAAACCATTTATGATGAGGATCTGGATTACAGGGATGCAATGGAGAATCTGATCAAGCAGAGAAGACGAATGAATCCTGTAAGAATGGAGTTATCCAGAGAATTAAATAAAAAGATGATAAGTTCACTCTGTAAGGAGCTTCATGTGGATAAAGAACACGTATTTTTGACCAGAGTTCCGCTTGATATGTCCTTTGTATTCGGACTTCAGGGGTATCTGAGAAATACTGCCCAGGACAAACTTTTCTATCAGAGAAGAGCTCCCAGAATGACACCGGAGCTGGATGATAAGAGCCTTTTGATTCCACAGATTATGAAGAAAGATGTACTGTTATCCTATCCATTTGAAAATATCAGATCTTTTATTAATCTTCTGAATGAGGCTGCAAAGGATGATTCTGTTGTATCCATCAAGATGACATTATATCGTCTGGCGGACAAGAGTCAGATTGTAGATGCTCTGGTGGAAGCAGCAGAAAATGGAAAAGAAGTTGTTGTACTTGTAGAGTTGAGAGCCAGATTTGATGAGGAAAGCAATATTGAATATTCCAGAAAACTGGAAGAAGCTGGCTGCAGAGTAATCTATGGACTGAATGGATATAAAGTACATTCCAAGCTGTGCCTGATCTCCAGAAAAAACAGATAAGGGTGTGTCCTATATCACACAGATCGGTACAGGTAATTATAATGAAAAAACATCTGCACTTTACACAGATCTGTCACTGATCACAGCAAATCAGGAAATCGGAAAAGAAGCAGCAGAAGTGTTTGCAGCTCTTCTGAAAGGGGAAGTTGTTGAGAAATCCAATCTTCTTCTGGTTGCACCGAAATGTCTGCAGAACAGAGTTCTGGATATGATACAGGAAGAAATCGACCAGGTGAAACAGGGAAACGAAAGGATATATTGGAATCAAAAATCAATTCCCTGACAGATAAGGTGATCATCAATAACTGGTAGAAGCATCTCAGGCAGGAGTAAAGATAGAGATGGTTGTCAGAGGTATCTGTTGTCTGATTCCGGAGATAAAGGATACACAGAGAATATCAAGGTTATAAGTATTGTAGGACGTTATCTGGAGCATTCCAGAATCTACCGTTTCGGTACAAAAGAAAGAGAAAAAATATATATTGCATCTGCTGACTTTATGACAAGAAATACAGTCCGTCGTGTGGAGGTGGCTGCTCCGGTTCTAATGAGAAATTAAAAGAACGTCTGGACTGGATGTTCGAGACAATGATGAATGATGATGAAAAAGGAAAGAGACTGACAGAAACAGGAAATTATGCAGACAGAAGCCTGAATGATGTCAAACTCAATTCCCAGGAAATCTTTTATGCCATGGCATACAGCAATGCAGAGAAAATCCAGAAAAAAGAGAAGATTGAAAAGTAGAAGATTAAGAAGAAATATTTGTTGACAATATTGTAGATTGCCTGAAAAGATACTATGTGGATCAGTATAATAGATTCATATAGTATTCTTTTTGATTACTTCTTATGATTACTTTTGATTATCCGAGATAAAACGAAAAACGCCCGAAAACCAGTAAATACAAGGCTTTCGAGCGTTTTTAAGAGCAGGGGATGAGAGAATCGAACTCCCACCAAAGGTTTTGGAGACCCCTATCATACCATTTGACCAATCCCCTATCAAAACCAACTTGTAAAATTTCTTTTTACTGTTGCAATTATACATATAAAAGCAACGATTGTCAAGCTTATTGTGCATTTTTTATTATAAAGAATTTTACAAAGAAAGAGCGGAGATGGAGGGATTTGAACCCTCGCACCGGTTGCCCGGCCTGCCGCATTTCGAGTGCGGTCCCTTCAGCCTCTTGGGTACATCTCCATATTAAGATTAGAAACAGTTCTGAAGTGTAACTGGAACTGTTTTTTTATTATATAAGGAATCTACGGAAAGGTCAATTCTTTTTTTTATTGACGAATTGGTTTTGCTGTAATAAGATAATAACAAAAATGCGGTTGTGTACCCTCTGGATTGCTATTGTCCGGGGATAATAAGCAGCTGCGAGGAAAGCAGATAGGTGACGATTATGACAGATAAGAAGAAAACAATTCTGGAGGCTGTGGAGAAGCTGACAGATACTTACCGTAAAGAAGAACTCTTTCTGGGAAAGGACAGAGAACGTCTTCCAAATAAGAAAGAGATCATTAACTTCATTAAAGATATGAGGTCTATTATTTTTCCCGGATATTTCAGTGTGGATTCCAGTGCCAGCGTGTTTCCGGAGCATTATGTGGCATATCGCCTGAATGATCTGTATGACTGCTTGCAGGAGCAGATTGAGATTGCATTTTTATATCAGGGTGAAGAAGAACAGAAGGCCAAAGAACATGCAGAGCAGATCACAGAGCGATTTTTTGCAAATGTTCCGGAAATCCAGCGTATGCTGCTGACTGACCTGCAGGCAGGTTTTGACGGTGACCCGGCTGCTAAGAGTAAAGAGGAAATTATTTTCTCTTATCCTGGATTTTATGCAATTTATGTATATAGACTTGCACATGTCCTTTATCTTGAGAATGTACCGTTTATTCCGAGAATAATGTCTGAGTATGCACATGGTTATACAGGAATTGATATTAACCCGGGCGCAACGATTGGAGAATATTTCTTCATTGATCATGGAACCGGTGTTGTAATTGGTGAGACTACAGAGATTGGAAGGAATGTGAAATTATATCAGGGTGTGACTCTTGGTGCGCTTCCACCCGTCAGGGACAGCTGCTTGCCAATGTGAAGAGACATCCGACAATCAGAGATAATGTGACGATTTATTCTAACTCTTCTGTGCTGGGCGGTGAGACTGTGATCGGAGAGAATACGATCATCGGAGGTAATACCTTTATTACAGCATCTATTCCGGCAAACACCAAGGTCAGTGCGAAGAGTCCTGAACTTGTGATCAAGAAACCAAAAAGTGAAGTGGAAGCTACGAATGTATGGGATTGGGAGAACTGATCTCTGGTTAACACTGTAAACAGGAATTATTTTACAAATAAGCAGCAGGTGGAAATTTGCTTATATCAGGAGGAGTGAAAGCTCCTTCTGATAAACTGCGTAGCAGTTATTCGGTATAGAGCTGAGCAGCGAAACGGATGATTTTATCTGCGTGACAAATTGTTTGTCAGATGATGATTTGTATATGTTGTTAAAAAAATAGAAAAAAAAAAATTTTAAATTTAGTGTTGACAAATACAGTTTCATCATATATACTAATCTTCGTTGATGCGACAGAGATGCACAGACAACAAGCTGTGCGGGTGTAGTTCAATGGTAGAACACCAGCCTTCCAAGCTGGATACGTGGGTTCGATTCCCATCACCCGCTTGTGCGATAGTGGCGTAGTTTGGTAACGCGCGACCTTGCCAAGGTCGAGACCGCGGGTTCGAGCCCCGTCTATCGCTCTTAGGACTTCGGATTTTTCCGAAGTCCTTTTTTTCTTTTAAGAACCACTATAAAAAGAACTGCGGCATATCCATTTGATAAATATGCCGCAGTCCGTTAGGAAGGATTATAGTATAGAATTATAATTTCAGATGTCGGCTTGTACTCAGGATTGTTCTGAGATAGTGTCGGAATCACCGTAAAAGGTCAGAAGATAGAGTCCGCAGATTCCAACCAGACCATATACGATTCTGGAAACCCAGCTCATGCTTCCGAAAAAGGAGAGCGACCAGGTTCAGATTGAAAAAACCAATCAGTCCCCAGTTAACAGCTCCGATAATGGCGATAGTCAGCGCCGTATATCTTAAACATTTGCTTCCCATAAGTCACCATCCTTTCATAACCTGTCGCTGTATACAGCTTTTACAGGAATCATAAAGCTATTACATTTCATATTGTGCCATGAAAGACAAAAAATATGCACAGCAGGTTCAAATTAAATTTGAACCACTGTGCATATTTCAACAGAATTAAATAAGTTTTCTGCTTCAATTGAGAATATCTGTCTGACAATCGGATTATTTTACTTTAAGTATCTGTCTGGCATTTGCGTCTTCATCGAAGGAAAATGCCTCCTGTGCCTGAACCGTTACATCACTCTCATCTGTCAGTGTAAATGCCTGGCATACATTAACGGTCTGTCCGGGCTGAATCTCAGCTGTAAAATGATCGATGGCATCGTCATTATTCTCGGGAATCGCTGCCTCGCAGGATTCTCCATGCTGGTAAGCTTTTAGGCTGACATCAACCATTGCACTGGATGCAGAGGAAGAATTATTGGTGTAATCGTAATAAACCATAATACATGGATTTCCGGCAAAAGTCTTTTGGTGATCGTATGTTTTGGTATATTTTGATCGTAAAATTTTTTCTGTTGTGAGATTAAGCGTATCATCTGCAGATGCCTCCGGTGCATTGGAAGAAGAACCTGAGGAATCTTCGTTATCCATATTGTTGAGGGAGTTGTTTTATTTCCTCTTCAACACTCTTGAAGTTTGCTGACATGATTTTTTACTGTCTCATCATCCAGAGAAACAATTTTCCATCCGGAATCTGTTTTGATCACCGGATAGGTGATATCTGTTTCGGAGATACATCTTTTTTCCACTTTTTTTGCCTGTTCATTCAGAATGGAAGCAAGTTTTGCCTGTGTCTCTTCTTCTGTAAGCTGGTTTCCGGCATAAGCGTTGGAAACGATCTGACGGAGAAATTCAGTGATAGTCGCTTTATAAATATTGGTTCCGTCAATGTAAGTGATATGTGCTGTGACAGAAGCTGTACCATTCTGGATGTCGAATCTGTTTCTGGTGATCTTATAGGTCATCTTTTTGTTTGATTTCTGAGAAGAAATCCGTGTATGCGGCATCGCGGATATCTGCATTGTCCAGTGCTGTGAGATCGCTGCTCTGGATCATGGATTCCATTGTATTGAAGTCCATTTTCTTCATACTGTCAAGAAAAATTTTCAACTGCCTTGCGTGGCTGCTGTCGCTGATAGAAATAGAAACCTGTACCTCCGCCAATGACGAGAACCAGGATCAGAATGAAAATAATCAGCCCGGCATGTCCTTTTTTTATTACCTTTTGTCATATTTCCTCCTGCCTTAGAGCATAACCGCTCTGAAACGTATTATGTTAAAAAGTTTCAATTTTATATCTGCAACAACATTCGTGCAGATGTAATGTTACTGAGAACAGAGTGAACAGTAACGATATAATTGATTATATCAGAATGCGTTGACAATGGCAATTGTCTTACTTATAATCAAAATTATAGAAATCAGAGCGGATAATATAAATATATAAGAAAATACAGAAAGAAGGCGTGGATTTATGAAGTATGAGAGTTCTTTTAAATCAGAAGCAGACGGGCTTGAGATTTCGGTCATGGCACTGATACCGGATAAGAAACCTTATCGTGCAGTTGTACAGCTGGTTCATGGAATGAGTGAGCATAAAGAGAGATATATTCCGTTTATGCAGTATCTGGCAAAGCTTGGATATGTGGTGGTGATCCATGATCACAGAGGACATGGAAAAAAGTGTAAAACATCAGGATGATCTCGGCTTTACATACGGTGGGGGAGCACAGGCGATGCTTCAGGATATCCGAACAGTGAACAGGAAAATTCATGCATACTATCCGGAACTTCCGCTGATCCTGATGGGGCACAGTATGGGATCGCTGGCAGTGAGGGCATTTGTGGCAGAACATGACAGCTGCGTAGATATGCTGATCGTGTGCGGTTCTCCAAGCTACAATATTGCCATGCCTCTGGGAGTTGCCATTGCAAAGACAGAGAAAGCAGTCTTTGGACCGAGACACAGAAGTAAACTTATCGAAACAATGTCATTTGGTGCAGGGGCAATGAAATTTCGAAAGGATAAGAGGTGTACAGCCTGGATCTGTTCTGATCCTGATGTGGCGAAAGAATATGAGGAATCCGAATTGTGTGGTTTCACTTTTTACGGACGATGCGTATCTGGCATTATTTGAACTGATGAAGCGTGCCTATGATGTGGAGCATTTTTTCCTGTACAAATCCAGATATGCCGGTATTGTTTGTAAGCGGGGCTGAGGATCCCTGTCTGATTAATGTGCGCCATTTTGCAAAGACAGTGCGGGCTATGCGACGGGCCGGTTATAAAGATGTAAAGGGGGAAACTGTATCCGGGAATGCGTCATGAAATTCTTAATGAGATCGGCAGGGAGCAGGTTTATCATGATATTGCTGTCTATATGAGAAAAAAAGGTTTCTGAGTGGATGTATAAAATGGAGAGATATCCGGTTAAACTATAACGATCTGTAACCATTTGTTGTTTGATGGCTGCGAATTGCTATAGAACCATTAAAATCCATTTTAAGAGAGGAGAACCGGATATTGGGAAAAACAAAATGATATTGTTGCTGATACTTGTTTTCAGCATTGGCTGTGCAGGCTGTACGGAGAAAAATCCGGCGGCAGAACAGGGAGAACTTGTAAAAAATGAGAGACTGTCGGAGCAATTCGGCAGTCTTTCTCGCTGTTAAGGTATAAGACTTTACGTTTGAAAGAAAAAATGATAAGATAGTTTCATCTGTTAAGGTGTTGAACAGTTATAAAAGTTATAAATATGAGGAGGTTTTTTATGGAGAAAAACGAAAACGAAGAACTGCTGGAACAAAGCCCGGCAGAGATTCAGCAGGAAGATACGCAGAAAAATTGCAAAGAGCGGGAAAGAAGAGCCGGATACAGAAGAACAGAAAGTCTCCAATGGAAGATTTATACTCTGGAGTCTGGCGGGAGTGTATCTGTTGTATACAAGTTACAGTCTCTGTAAGGGATATGTGACAGGCGAAGAAGGAACCAGTATGGGATTTATGCTTGCCGGAATTGCATTTGCAGCTATTGGTGTTGGTCTGCTGTTTTTCGGCATTAAAAATATGCTCTCAGAAGAGAAGATCAAGAAAGCAAAAGCAGCGAAGAATGCGGCAATGGAAGCTGCCGCAGGCGGAGAACTGAAGAAAGAGGATGCATCCGGGCAGAACAGATCAATGAGCATTGCTGAAAGGGCTAATATGGTTAAGAATCTGGAAGACGAAGAGGAAGACGGGGAAAACGAGAAAGAATGAAAATATTGATCACATTGCTGAAACCGTTGTCTTTTTTACCGGCACTGCTGATGATGTATATCATCTTTTCGTTCTCAGCCCAGCCGGGTGAAGTTTCAGGTAGTCTGAGCTATAAAATAAGTTATGAGATCATAGAAACGAAGAGCGAGCTTTTGTCAGAGAATCTGAGCAGTGAAGAGATTGCCTATAAGGCATTGCCGGCAGATCTGGTTGATGAGGTCAGAGTTGATGTTGGCGACATGAAGATTGGCGATGTTTATTCGTGTAAAGGATCTTCCAATTTTATGCAGATAAGAAGATTACTATTATGACAGATCCAGATGCGGTTGTAGTAGCATTAAATGCAGCACACAATGCAGCAGTACCTGAGCCAGAGACAGCAGAAGCTGAAGAAGAGCCAAAGAAGGACGAATAATCTGGAGAAAATTATAAGTGAACAATTAAATGATTCGAAAAAAGGAATGGTCACGAAAATGACCATTCCTTTTTGCACAAAAAAATATGAAAATTTATTACGAAGCAGTTTTCGTTTCAATTTGTGCCGGCTGCTGAACCAAAAATCCAGCCAGAATCTGGCGTATTACAGTATGGAGATAAGGAAGATATTCTTCAACTGATACTGGCTGGCCATACAAAATACAGCTGTAACATGTAGAACCAACGAGTTCGATAATTGTAAAGAGCATTAGCTCAGGCTCTGGACAGACATATGAATTTTTTTTCATCTGTTCAAATATATAATCATAAAACTGTAAAGACTCATCTGGCAGTGTATTTTCAAAAGCTGTTTTAAAAATCCCCCATGATAAATTCTTGGAAATAAAGGTT
>ENA-OQAX01000152-OQAX01000152.1-human-gut-metagenome-genome-assembly--contig:-NODE-152-length-15674-cov-3.279990_pt1 | contig 15674 bp, 20 predicted proteins | sample MGYA00242741_ERZ504539 | MGnify/ENA primary metagenome ERZ504539 (study PRJEB26092, sample SAMD00036277) | human gut metagenome | host: Homo sapiens | study: EMG produced TPA metagenomics assembly of... | reverse complement strand
TTTTCTGGAAATCTCTGGTATAGTGAATCTCATAATCAGAAGTTACGAAAAAATGCTTGTACATCGTCCAGAGACTCGGCCAGTTTCATGCCATCCTCCAGACCAAGAGCAAAGCAGGTCGTGCTCAGCGCATCCCCCATCCACAGACTGATCGGAAATAATGGTAACTGCAATCAGCCCGTTATCATAAGGATAGCCGGTTTTAGGATTGAGCAGGTGATGATACAAAGTGCCATCCTGTTCAAAGCATCTCTCATAAATTCCTGAGGAAACCACTGACTTATCCCTGATGTCCATAACAGCAATAGTTTCGCTTCGGTCTGCAAATGGTTTCTGGATCCCGATCTTAAAAGCAGAATTGTCTGTTTTTTCGCCAATACAGAGAACATTTCCGCCAAGATTGATGATCGCACTTTTTACATCCTGAGAAACCAGATAATCCTTCAGGCGGTCTGCGATATAACCCTTGGCAATGGCACCGAGTTCGATTGCAGTATCGTCTGTCTTTAATGTAATCTCATTTTTATCTGTATCAACAGAGATATTGTGATAATTACATTTGGGCAGTGCTGCCTGGATTAGACTGTCCTTGGGCACTGTTGGATTTTCAGCAGTAAAATCCCACAGAGAAGTCAGCGGTTCAATAGCAATATCAAATGCACCCTCAGATAATACAGAATAATCAAGTCCCTTAGAAACCAGCTCCGCCAGAGAAGCCGACACCTGATAAGTATCCTCTGTCCCCTTCACAGGTGTAAGTTCCCGATGGTTTAACTGATATAATTCACTGTCATCTGCGGTGCGGCTGAATATTTTCTCATACTTGTCACAAAGATTCATGCATTCTGTAAGCAGCTCTCTGTCCTGAGAATCATAGATAGTGACCGTAACTGCAGTATTCAGTTTGATCGCAGTGGCAGAGATGGGATCCTGAGAACCGGCATCCGTATTTTTGACATTTTCCGTTTTTGCCGAACATCCGGAAAAAAAACAGCCGGACATAATATAAGAGATGCTGCAAGCATTGAAAAAGTACAGCGTGTTATTAATTTTTTGCAGATATATGATATAATATCATAAAATGTAACCTCATAGTTATTTTTATGGAATTGCTATAAGCAATAGTTCAGGGAAGAAATATCTTTTGATCCTAACACCATAGTATATCAGAAACAGCAAACTTTGCACAGGTACAAAGGCAACATAAAAAATCCAAAAGGAGATACCGGATAGAAATGAAATATGCCGGAAACAAAGAGAGGAGTAAATAATGTCCGATGCAGTAAACTGCGAATATTGTGTAAACTACAGTTATGATGACGACTATGAATGCTACACCTGTGAAATAAATCTTGACGAAGATGAAATGGTGAAGTTCATTACCGGAAACTTCAATCAGTGTCCATACTTCAAGATGGGTGACGAATACCGCATTGTACGTAAGCAGATGTAGAATTTATAAAAAGTAACAAATATTCAACTAAGCGAGGAATTAAGATAATGGAAAACGTTTATATTATGAACCATCCGCTGATCCAGCATAAAATATCCATGCTGAGAAACAAAAACACAGGAACAAATGAATTCCGTAAATTAGTAGAAGAGATTGGAATCCTCATGGGATACGAAGCTCTCCGGGATCTTCCTGTAGAAAATGTAGAAGTAGAAACCCCTATTGAAACCTGCATGACACCAATGATTTCAGGGAAAAAACTGGCGGTTATCCCTGTGCTCCGCGCAGGCCTTGGAATGGTAAACAGTATTCTCACACTTGTGCCATCTGCAAAAGTAGGCCATGTAGGACTCTATCGTGACCCTGTAACCCATGAACCACACGAATACTACTGCAAACTCCCGGAAGCAATTGATGAACGAATTTCAGTGATCGTAGATCCAATGCTCGCAACCGGTGGCTCCGCAGAAGCAGCCGTTGACTTTGTCAAAAAACAGGGCGGAAAAAATATCAAATTTATGTGTATCATAGCAGCTCCGGAAGGACTCAGACGTCTCCACGAAGCACATCCGGATGTTCAGATTTACTGTGGACATCTTGACCGTGAATTAAACGATCACGCCTACATCTGCCCAGGCCTTGGAGATGCCGGAGACCGTATCTTCGGAACAATGTAAGAGTGGGCAGGAAAATAATACACAACCTTACGGACTGTTTTGTATGCATTAATTTAAGTGGCTTGCTATAGTTTATGATATACTGACAATTTTCCAACTACCAGCGTAAGCAGGATTCTCTTTTGGGGTGAATCTTGTAGGGAGTGTAGTAACTCTTAGGCCTGCGGAATCTGCGTTATGAAAAAAGAAGGCAACTGTCTGAGCCGCAGGCGAGTTTTGCCTTCTTTTTTTCATGCACTTAGCAGATTTTGCAGGCCTTAGAGTTCCTGCTCCCGAAACTGAACCCCAAAAGAGAATCCTGCTTACGCGTCCCTTAATGAAAAATCCAATAAAAATTCAATAAAAACCGAAAAAACCTCTTGACAACCCAAATCTCATATGCTATCTTATACCAGAACGCTGCCGAAGACAGTAGGTGCCGCAAGGCATAAGTTGTAAAACGCCTACCGAGGACTAAGTATTCTTTATATTTTTATGTAAGATTACGCAAGCCCTACTGCCAGACAGTAAGGCTTTTTATTTACTCATTTGCAGCGGTATACAAAATCTATAAGGAGGTGTACCATTTCATGGCAAAAGTAGAACTTAAACAACCAATCGTAGACGAAATTATCAACAACGTGAAAGATGCAGAATCTGTAGTACTTGTTAACTACAGCGGTCTTACAGTTGAACAGGATACTGCTTTACGTAAGGAATTAAGAGAAGCTGGTGTTGTATACAAAGTATACAAAAACACAATGATGCATCGTGCATTCGAAGGTACTCAGTGCGAAGAACTTATCCAGCACTTACATGGAACAAACGCTATAGCAATCTCTGCTACAGACGCAACTGCTCCTGCAAGAATCCTTGATAAATTCGCAAAGAAAAGTACCGGCTTTAGAATTAGTTGCAGGTATCGTTGAAGGAAACTACAACGATCAGGCAGGTATTCAGGCACTGGCTGGAATCCCGTCCAGAGAAGAACTTCTCGGCAAACTGCTTGGAAGCATCCAGTCTCCGATTACAAACTTCGCTCGTGTGCTTAATCAGATCGCTGAGAAAAACGGCTCTGAAGCAGCAGCTGAATAATTTTTGATGCCAGAGGCATAAAACGAATCTAGTAACTATTCGAAAATCACCATCCACGAGGATGCTGAAGAGTTACCGAATTAAATAATATTATATGGAGGGAATTTAAAATGGCAAAATTAACAACAGAAGAATTTTATTGCAGCAATCAAAGAATTATCTGTATTAGAATTAAAACGACTTAGTAAAAGCTTGTGAAGAAGAGTTTGGTGTATCCGCAGCAGCAGGTGTTGTAGTAGCAGCAGCTGGAGCAGCAGAAGCAGCAGAAGAAAAAGATGAGTTCGATGTAGAACTTGCAGAAGTTGGACCAAACAAAGTTAAAGTTATCAAAGTTGTTCGTGAAGTAACTGGCTTAGGTCTTAAAGAAGCTAAAGAAATGGTTGACGGAGCTCCTAAGGTTGTTAAAGAAGGCGCATCCAAAGCAGAAGCTGAAGAAATTAAAACAAAACTTGAAGCTGAAGGCGCTAAGGTTAACCTTAAATAATTATCTTCCTATTATATATAGAAGATTTGCAAGCAGGAATGCCACTGGTATTCCTGCTTTTTTTACAGAGCCGGAGGATTACAGACTATGATGAAAAGAAAAACGGCAGTCATATTTGGTATCATCATTGCAGCCCAGCTTTGCCTGACTCCATATGCAGGTGTAAAAGTACAGGCGGCTGAACTGGAAGAAGGACAGATGTTTGAAGATTCATCAGAAGATTCAGAGACTTTTGGAGATGTGTCAATACCGGATACGCAGTCGGCAGAGAAAACTGAAGAGAATGAATTTGGGGATGAGACGGTTTCAGTGATGGAGACGTTGAAACTTTTTCAGCGGAGGATGCGGATCAGTCCTGCGAAAATATGCAGGAACTTGTGCTGAATGTGCAGGATGGAGAGGATATTACTGTAAAGTTAAATACACTGCTGGCACAGGCCAGGGACAAGGCAACGGATGAAAAGCAGTGCAAAGTTATCGTGCCGCCCGGAAATTATACACTTACGGGAACTTTGCATATGTACAGCAATATCTATCTATATGCAGAGGGTGCCACGATAACAAAGACTTCACCGCGAAAAGAAATCCTGCTCCGTCTTGGCGACACACAGAAATCTGCAGGCGGATACGAGGGATACCGTAATATAACTATCGATGGCGGAACCTGGGATTCAAACTATGAATGTGTGGAAGACAAGGGGGGGACCTGGAGGGTTTGTAGGTTTTAGGATCGGTCATGCTACGAATGTTACAGTGAAGAATGTTACATTTCTCAATAACCTTAAATCGCATTTTTTGGAACTTGCAGGAGTGAAGAATGCGGAAATTACAGGATGTACGTTCAGGGGCTACTGGAAAGAGTTTACAGGCGGCGGACAGGAATGTATCCAGCTGGATGCCTGTATGCCGAGAATTTTCCCAGGATATCTTCCATATGACGGAAGTGTCTGTGAGAACATTGTGATAAAGGATAATACCTTTGAAGATGTATTTGCCGGCATTGGAAGCCACAGCATGATGTTTGATAAACCGTATAAAAATATCACGATCAGTAACAACCGGTTTAATAATCTGAAAAAGAGAGCGATATGGTGCCTGAATTATCAGGATACGGTTGTGACGGGAAATACCATGACAAATGTGGGCGGTGGTGTTTATGTGCGTTCTGTTTATACCAGAAATGCACATACTGTCAGCGGTCAGGAAGTATCTCCGGAGGGAAATCAGTATGCAGAGAACATTCTGATCGCTGATAATCAGATTACAGTCCTGGAGCCAACTGTAATAGATGGCAAACAGTGGAATGGATATGGAATCTGGATCACAGGCGAGGTATCTCTGGGCTCTGCAGGAGAAACTATTCCTTCTGAAGATGATGATCCTGAGAATACAGCGAATCCGATGACCAATGGAATTCCAGCGGGAAGATATATTATTCGCGGAGTTACGGCCAGAAATAATACGATCAGCGGAAATTGCGATGGAATTAAATTTTCTCTTGCAGAAGACTGTTCGTGCAGAGGGAACACAGTCAGACTTTCTGATAGTCATACCTACAACAATATGGGGATCAGTGTTGCCAAGGGAAGCAATATCAGAGTTTCTTATAACAATCTTTCCGGCGGAAACGGATATTGGGATTTATGCGGCCGGAACAGAGGCTTCACAGAAAATCTGCAGGATTTACGGAAATACAGTCTCCGGATTTATGAAAGATGGGATTCTGGCTTCAGGGCTTGCTGCAGGAAGCCGTATTGAACACAACAGAGTCAGTACCAGCGCGGGAAATGGCATACTTGTAAAATGTATTGATAAGAGTGTGGTTGATGGCAATTACAGTTTCAAAAATAAGGCAAGAGGAATTCTTCTGCAGAGATGTGAGTCGGCAATGGTAGCGGATAATTTTGCTTCTGAAAATGCGATCAAATGGAATTGAACTCAATATAAAGAAGCAACCATTCTTCTATAACAGGGGAATGTCTGTGGTTCCAATAAAAAATCAGGTCTGCGCATTGCCGGATCAAAGGGGATTTCGGCAGACGGAAATTCCTTCCGCAGCAACAGAGGATATGCGGCGGAATTTATCCGTTCTCATATCAGCAGTTATAAAGGCAATCGTTTTGAAGAAAATGGATATTCAAATGGTATCCACGTAAGAAACAGTAAAATCTCGAAGAAATAGCGTTACTGTTCGCTCCGTTCACAGTAACGAAATAGCGACTGTTGCAATTATTTGAAAAAATTAAAAAAATATCAAAAAAGTGATTGACAGGCGCAACTTGCTGTGCTATACCTGACTTTCGGAGTTGAAGTATAAAACATGGTGCTAAGCCAAGGATTAAAACCTGTGGCTTAGTCATTTTTGATGTCTCCTTCGTTCAAAAAATACGATGTCAGTGGTAAGCTGCACAGCTCTGACAATTCCCTGATAAATGATGTACCATGCGATAGATTTATATATTTTCTGTCTGATATTTTGGCAACTCTGAAGTCACGTACGAATTCAAACAGCTCTTCGGAACTATAACCATTTTTTAATATCTTGAACTGCAGTAATCTTGTCAGTAATACGGCCAGATAGCAGATTAAAAAATGTCCAACAATGGTATCCTGTTTTTGCAAGTATACCGGTCTGGCATCCAGCTGTGACTTCATGATCCGGAAGGATTCTTCTATTCTCCAGAGATTGTGGTATGCATTGTAGACATCCTTATCTTTCATGGAAATCTCGGAAGTGACCAGCATGTTGTATCCGGCAAGCTCCAGGGATTTTTGAATGAGTTCCTCATTCATGGTGACTTTTACTTTACCATCTGTGTCGTTGCCCTTTTTATCTGCAGCAGTAAAAATGACATATTTTGCAGAATCACCATACTCGGATTTTTTAGCCTGCGAAGCTTTCAGAAGCCTTGCTTTTTCAACTTCTTTATTAATTTCGTAGATCTGTTTTTTTGGCAAGTTTTGGATTGAAAGTAACAATCCTTTTTTTCTGTGATCCGGAACTTTTTTTAAAGAGCCTGTTTCAGACTCGGTAAATTTATATTCAAATTCATCTACACATTCCTTAATGCGATACAAAGTCTCCCCGGCAGCATTTTTTACATCCCTGTAATTATTAGGGAGCAGTACCCAGGTCTTTTCCGTTTCCGGAAGCATCTTTACGGACTTAGAGAAAATATATCCATCCCCATTTTTGAGCGCATGGAAGATATTTTCAGCACAATTCAACCCTTTGTCGGCGATCTGTATGGTTCTGCCGGACACAGAGTTTCTCTTTTTCAAATCATCAATGATATTTCTGATCACCGGCTTTTCACTCTGATTGCCCGGAAACAGCTTCATGCCGATGGGAATCTGATTTGCATCAAGCAGGAGTCCCAGACCAACAATCGGTTCTTTTCTGTTTTCCTTGGAAGGTCCTTTTTTCCGGAAATCATCTTCCCTGTCGATCTCAAAGTAAAAGTTAGTGCAGTCAAAGTAAGTATGAGAGGTATCAAACTGATACATCTGTTGGATCTGATGATTGTAGATTTCAATGATCTTTTCGTATTCGCAACCGATATACTCCAGCCCGTCATAGAGCTGGTTTAAAGAAAAAATCGTAGGATTCAAAAAGCTTTGGAATCACTTCGTCATAAGTCTTTGATTTTGAACATGGCTGGACAAGCCTTGCGTAAACAAGGGCAGAGATCATGCCAAAAACATTAAAGCGGAAGTCAGTAGCGGTCTGCATGAGATCAATATACTTTTTGACAGAAAGCTTGTCGTTAATGTTTTTCATCGGGAAATAGCCAATGAGTTTTTCCGGCGAATCATCTGAAATCTGCTTCGCTTTTTTTGCGGCTTTTGCAGCATTTGCTTCCTGGTTCAGTCTGATAACTTCTTCTTTGTAGAAGGAGATAGGATCGTCAATGCCCTTTGCCTGAAGCTCATGAACATAACCAATAGGTTTATAAGCCTTGTGGGCAGTATGCCTGCGTTCAGGATCGTAAAAGCTTGAATAAATCTGAAGATAAGTACCTTTTTGTTGTTAGTTTTTTTAAGAAAATATGCCATAAAAGTCACCCTCTTATAGTATAGCACCATAGCACCATAAAAGCAAGTATAAAAAAGAAGATTTGTCAAGTTTTTAAAACAAAGAAAAAAGCCAGCAAATATGCTGACTTGAGGATAAAATATATTTCATTAACTCTCAAAAAATAAAGTGCTAAATCCTAAAAGACGGGCACTATAAAAATCATAAAATTTGACAAAAAAATAAGCCGTAAATGGCTTAAATAAAGGATTTGTATTAAAACACTAAAAAAAGAAGTGTAAAAACTCCCGACAAAAAAAGAAAGAAGTACTTGCAAAATTTTGTGCTACATGTATATAATAAGACTTATAAAATCATATAATGATATATAATCAATTATCATTTTTAAGGAGGAATTATGAGAGACTTACATGCATCACAGATTAAGGTCGCAGTTGAGGCAGTGAAAGCCAGAAAGGAGGTCAATGAGGTTTATTTCGTCGCTTGTGGCGGATCCCAGGCAGTGCTTATGGCTGGACAGTATATGTTCGATAAGGAGAGTTCGATCCCTTCCCACGTATACACCGCGAACGAGTTCGTATATGATACGCCGAAGCGTCTCAATGAGAACTCCGTCGTGATTTCCTGCTCACATTCCGGAAACACACCGGAGACCGTAGAGGCAACGAAGCTTGCACGTTCCAAGGGCGCCCTTACGATCTGCTTATCCAACCTCGAGGGTTCTCCACTCTGGGAGGCAGCAGAGTATCCTGTTCACTATGACTGGGGTAAGGAAGTAAGCGATTCTGATAAGAATAAGGGTATCCTTTACGGCTTACTTTTCAGCCTTCTTTCCGTACTCGCTCCAGATGCGAAGTGGGATGTATGCCTGAAGGAGCTCGAGAAGCTGACCGATCTTTCTGCACAGGCGAAGGCACAGTACGATGCACAGGCGAAGGCATGGGCGAAGCGCAACAAGCGTGAGAAGACCATCTACACCATCGGCAGCGGCATCAACTATGGTGAGGTTTACTCCACCGCGATGTGCTGGTTCATGGAGATGCAGTGGATCAACTCCGGATGCATCCACTCCGGTGAGTACTTCCATGGCCCGTTCGAGGTAACCGATTATGATGTTCCATTCATGCTTGTAAAGTCCATCGGTCACACCAGACACCTCGATGAGCGTGTAGAGAACTTCGCAAAGAAGTTTACAGAGGATCTGCTCGTACTCGATCAGAAGGATCTCGATCTTTCTACGGTAGCTGATGAGGCGAAGCCATATGTTGCAGCCATCCTTACCGGCGTGGTGATCCGTCACTTCGTAGAGGCGATCGCCTTCGAGCGTGGTCACTCACTCGATGTTCGTCGTTATATGTGGCAGATGCAGTACTAAGATACAGTACGAAGAGGAAAATATATGTCGCTTAAACTGGTTATTTTTGATGTAGATGGACTGCTGCTCGATACAGAGAGGGTATGGCAGGATGTATGGTATGATACGGCAAGAGACTTCGGGATCGACGACTGGAAGAGAGAGGACTTTCTGAATGTGGTTGGTCGCAGTGGACAGCCGGTGTATGATTACATGGAAGAGTTGTTCCGTGGACGCTGCTCCACAGAGGAATTCATGAAAGTCGCCCGTCAGCATGGAGTAGAGCGTCTGGAGCGTGAGCTCACCGCAAAACCGGGTGCCGTGGAACTCCTGAACTGCATCAAAAAGGCCGGACTTCCGTGTGCGGTAGCGACCGCCACCAGTCGATCACTGACGGAGGAGCGCCTGACTCGCTTACAGCTCATACAGTACTTTGACTATATCTGCTGTGGTGATGAGGTCGTCGAGCGGAAGCCTTCGCCGGAAGCGTACCTGAAGGTGCTTGCGAAGATGAATACAGCACCGGAGGATGCACTGGTTTTCGAAGACTCGAAGGTGGGCGTCCAGGCAGCCTGGAATGCCAGGATCCCGGTCATCATGGTGCCGGATCTGATGCCGCCGACGGAAGTCCAGAAGCGACAGGCCATAAAGATTATCGCCTCTTTATCAGAGGCTGTTCCAATCATAGAAGAATTAAGTAAGGATGGTACGAAACATGAAAGATGCATTTGATGTGCTGATGATTACACATGCAGGATTGTGCAAGGGATATGCAGATGTATTGAAGCTGATCCTGGATATCGACGAGGATGATTTCGGGACGCTGTCGTTCGAAAACGGAGAGTCACTGGATGACTTTTCAGAAGCAATCCGTGCGACGATCGAGGAGAGATATAAGGATCGGAATCTGGTCGTCCTTCTGGACCTTCCGGGAGGATCGCCGGCGAATACCGCCTTACCATTCATGAGCTCGTCGAGAAAACTGATCGCGGGTGTAAATCTCCCGCTGGTACTGGAAATCATGGCAATGAAGAAGAGCGGTACGACATGGGAGGAGCTGGACCTCGATGATACCTGTAAGAGTGCAGCCCAGAGCATCGTACTGTACAACAACTTTTTAAATGGAGGAAATGTATGATTAAGTTAGTTCGTGTAGATCATCGTCTTTTACATGGTCAGGTGATTTTTTCCTGGACCAAGCAGGTAGGCACCAACTATATCATCGTCGCCGATGATAAGGTTCCGAATGATCCGATCAGCATGATGGCGCTCAGCATCGCGAAGCCGGTGGACTGTGAGCTTAGTATCATTCCGTTTTCACAGCTTCGGAAGCTGGTGGATGAGAATGCCAGCAAGAATATCATGATCATCGTAAAGGGACCGGCAGAAGCACTTCAGCTTGCGAAGGAGCTTCCAGAGGTGACCGAAATCAATTATGGCGGTGTGGCGAAGAAGGCCGGTTCGAAGGAGTACGGTAAGGCCGTGTACTTAAATGAAGCAGAGCTGAAGGCCACCCAGGAACTGATTTCGATGGGAAAGAAGATCTATATTCAGATGGTGCCATCCTCCCCGATCGAGCATGCATCATTTGAGAATTAAAAAAGGAGATGTCGTATGCTAATTAAAGCGATCTTACTCGGTTTAGTTGGTATCGTCGGTGTCATCGACTCCAGATTGATCGGACGTCAGAACATCGGCAGACCACTGATCCTGAGTACACTGGCAGGCCTCGTATTAGGCGATGTCAGACAGGGTGTAATTTTAGGTGCATCCCTGGAACTTATTTCCATGGGATTTGTAGCGATCGGAGCAGCCGGACCACCAAACATGCAGTTCGGAAGTATCATCGCCACTGCGTTTGCGATTCTTTCCGGTGCCTCCACGGAAGCGGCACTGACCATCGCCGTTCCGGTCGCCGTCATTGGCGAGTTCCTGAGTGTCATCATGCGTATGGTGATCGCGCAGTTCTCTCATGTAGCGGATAAGGCCATCGAGAACGGACAGTTCAAGAAGGCGATTCATATCCACCTCTGGTGGTCCTTCGGCTTCAACGCGCTGGTTTACTTCATCCCGATCTTCCTGACCGTTTACTTCGGTACGGATCTAGTTACGAACCTGGTAGCTGCGATTCCGCAGGCCATCACGAACGGCCTCACAGTCGCTGGTAACCTCTTATCGGCCCTCGGATTTGCGATGCTGCTGAGTTCAATGCTGTCGAAGAAGATGTTCCCGTACTTCCTTCTCGGCTTCCTGATCGTCGCATATTCCGGTCTCAGCCTGATCGGTGTGACCATGTTCGCCGCGATCCTGGCATTCATCCTGGATAAGGTTCTGTATGGAAAGGGGGCAAATGCATAATGGAAAATCAGAAAGCATTAAAGAAGGTAAGCGATAAAGACTTACGTAAGGTCTTCCTGCATTCCCTCGCGATTATGTGCTCATGGAACTATGAGCGTCAGATGCACATGGGCTTCATGTATGGCATGGCACCGGTGCTTGACAAGCTGTATGCAGATGATGAGGAGAGAAAAAAGGAAGCGTATCAGCGGCATATGGAGTTCTTTAACTGCACACCGCAGCTGACACCGTTTATCATGGGCCTCGCCGCTTCCATGGAGGAGCAGAACGCAAATTCAGAAGAGGGTGAGTTCCAGACCGAGTCGATCTCCATGATCAAGACCAGTCTGATGGGGCCGTTCGCCGGCATCGGTGACAGCTTCTTCCAGGGAACCATCCGAATCATCACCTTCGGTATCGGCCTTTCGTTCGCACAGCAGGGCAGCATCCTGGGACCGATTCTCGCAGTACTGCTGTTCGCGATTCCGTCATTGCTGTTTGCCTACAATGCAACCTTCTTCGGCTACAGGTCAGGTAATAAATACCTCGCGAAGCTGTACCAGGAAGGACTTATGGATCGCGTAATGCACTTCGCATCCATCGTCGGTCTCGCCGTCGTCGGCGGTATGGTAGCCAGCATGGTGTCCATCACCACGCCGCTTACCTTCTCCACCGGTGGTACGAATCTGGTCATCCAGGATATGCTGGATTCCATCATCCCGAAGATGCTTCCGTTCGTATTTACGCTGGGCATCTACAATCTCGTTCAGAAGAAGGTCAATACCAACGTCCTGCTGATCGGCATCGTCCTCTTCGGCATGGTCATGGGTGCACTGGGCATTCTCTAAACAGAGCGATACACTTCTTTAAAATACCACAGGGCACTGTGGCATACCCCTGAAAAAATATCCAGACTTCCTGCATGCATAGTGAATTCGAGATCCGGAAAGCACTATACCGTGCTGGAAGTCTTGTTTATAATGAGAACTTATTTACATGATGACTTAGATGACATGGTGACGTATGCAGGAATCCCGCTTATTTGCAGAGGGGACTTACGTATGAGCTCACGCAGTGAAAAGAAAGGATAGATAAAGATGAAAGAATTTACATATGTGATCAAGGAAGAACTCGGACTGCATGCGAGACCAGCCGGACTGCTGGTGAAGGAAGCGAAGAAGTTCCAGAGCGCTACGACGCTCGCGGCGAAGGGAAAGACCGCAGCTGCCGGCAAGCTGATCGCCATCATGAGCATGGGCGTCAAGCAGGGCGATGAGGTGACCGTGCAGGTCGAGGGTCCGGATGAGGATGCTGCGTTCGAGGCACTCGAGAAGTTCTTCCAGGAAATCTGTAATTCATCGATCGATATAGAATCTGAGGGGACAGGAAATGGAAAAATACATCGGAAAGTCCGTTTATAAGGGAACGGCGATCGGTCCGATCAATGTTCTGAAGAAGAGTGATGGCATCGTAAAGCGTCAGCATGTCGAGGATGTAGCGGCAGAGCTCCAGCGTCTCGAGGATGCGAAGAAACAGGCGCAGGCCCAGCTCGGCGCGCTTTATGAGAAGGCGCTTCAGGAGGTTGGCGAGGTGAACGCGCAGATCTTCGAGGTGCATCAGATGATGCTCGAGGATGAGGACTACCAGGATGCGATCCACTCGATGATCGAGACGGAGGAGCTCAATGCTGAGTACGCGGTGGCGGTCACCGGAGATAACTTCGCCGAGATCTTCGCGAATATGGATGATGAGTACATGCAGGCACGTTCCGCGGATGTGAAGGATATCTCGAATCGTCTGATCCGGAATCTGAGTGGTGAGGAGGAGCTCGACTGGGCGCATATGGAACCGTCCATCATCGTGGCGGATGACCTGACACCGAGTGAAACGGTGCAGATGGATAAGCGTAAGATCCTTGCGTTCGTCACCGTCCATGGCTCGACGAACTCCCATACCGCGATCCTCGCGCGTATGATGAACATCCCGGCGCTGATCGGTGTGCCGGTGGAGCTCGACAGTCTCCATTCCGGTACGATGGGCATCGTCGATGGCAAGGATGCCGTGTTCTGCGTGGATCCGGATGAGGCAACCATCGCTGCTGCACACGAGATGCAGGCGAGGGCGGCAGAGCAGAAGCGGCTGCTTGCAAACTACAAGGGACGTCCTTCGGTGACGAAGAGTGGCCGGAAGGTAAACGTATATGCAAACATCGGCAGTGTTTCAGATGTCGCATATGTACAGGAAAATGACGCGGAGGGCATCGGCCTGTTCCGCAGTGAGTTCCTGTATCTCGGAAAGACCGCGCTGCCGGATGAGACTGAGCAGTTTAACACGTACCGTCAGGTGCTACAGACGATGGGCGGAAAGAAGGTGATCATCCGAACGCTCGACATCGGTGCGGATAAGAACGTCGATTACCTCGGACTCGGAAAGGAAGATAACCCGGCGATGGGGTATCGCGCGATCCGTATCTGTCTGAAACAGCCGGATGTGTTTAAGACACATCTCCGCGCACTGCTTCGTGCGGCGAAGTACGGAAACCTCGCCATCATGTATCCGATGATCATCTCCGTAGATGAGGTGCTTCGGATCCGTGAGATCGTCGCAGAGGTGGCGGCAGAACTCAAGCGGGAGCAAATCCCGTATGCGATTCCGGAGCAGGCATCATGATCGAGACGCCGGCAGCAGTGATGATCTGTGAGGAGCTGGCAGAGCTCGTCGATTTCTTCAGCATCGGCACCAACGACCTCACGCAGTATACACTTGCGATCGATCGCCAGAATGAGAAGCTGGATGAGTTCTATAATCCACATCATGAGGCGGTTCTTCGGATGATTCAGATGACCATCGATGGCGCGCATAAGGCGGGCAAGTGGGCCGGCATCTGCGGTGAGCTCGGTGCTGACACGACCCTGACGGAGCGTTTCGTCGAGATGGGCATCGATGAGCTGAGTGTCGCACCATCTATGGTGCTCAGCGTGCGCAGTAAGATTTGTGAGATGGCGTAACGCCGTTCATAGCACGAAAAACAGAAGATAAATAAACGATAAATAAACGAAGCGAAGGGGCAACCACACGAGATGTGTCGGTGCCCCTTCTGAACTTTATGGAGATAAATCTGTGATTGTGTTTGTGCTGGTTCTGGCTGAAGCGTCCTTCTGTTGTGGATCGAAGCTCAGTTCGACTTGATCTTCTCGTCCATGACCGTGGAGTCGTTTGTGGAAACGACATAGGTGACGCGATCACAGCGGACCGTCGTCAGCGAGTAGTGGATCGGCTTACCATCTGATCATAGCTGATTTTATGAATCGAAAACAGCGGGTCGCCGACGTTGCACTTCAGAGTATCTGCGCTGTGGCTCTGCGCAGCCTTTCCGTCGATTTCGAGGACGGAATGATTCGGCCGGATATGATAGCACTCATCCATCACCTGGTAGAACGAGCGATCTTTCGAAAGTGTCGTGATGAAGTCCGGGAAGCGGGCATCCTCGATGTAGATCTTATCGATCGCGATCGGTTCGTTATCCTGCCAGACCAGACGCTCGATGTAGACGACCTTCGTCCCCATCGGAATCATCAGCTTCTCTGCGATATCCTCATCCGCGTTCAGGAACGATGCCTGGATGATATCGTGTCTGGACGCGTGTCCAAGGCTCGACAGACTTTCCTTGAAGCCGCTGGTCTTATTCAGATACAGCTTGTCCTTCTTGAAATTGATGAAGGTGCCCTTTCCCTGGACCTTATTGACATATCCCTCATCGGATAAATTCTGTATCGCCTTTCGAATCGTGATTTTACTCACATTATACTGGTCACTTAGCTCGTTCTCCGTCGGAAGCTTATCTCCCGGCATGTACTGCTTCGACAGGATACGGTTTTTAATATCTGCCTTCACCTGCAGATACAGCGGCTTGCTGCTATCCATGATCATCATTGTTTCCATCTCCCCTTCGCATCAGCATGATATAATTAAATGCCATATCATCATATTGTACCAAGTCGCTAGCGCGACGGCCAGCCCCAGATACAATTTTTGTTGTTGTTAGTTTTTTTTAAGAAAATATGCCATAAAAGTCACCCTCTTATAGTATAGCACCATAGCACCATAAATGCAAGTATAAAAAAGAAGATTTGTCAAGTTTTTAAAACAAAGAAAAAAGCCAGCAAATATGCTGACTTGAGGATAAAATATATTTCATTAACTCTCAAAAAATAAAGTGCTAAATCCTAAAGACGGGTCTTTCCGGCGGAAACGGATAT
>ENA-OQAX01000151-OQAX01000151.1-human-gut-metagenome-genome-assembly--contig:-NODE-151-length-15683-cov-2.100090_pt1 | contig 15683 bp, 20 predicted proteins | sample MGYA00242741_ERZ504539 | MGnify/ENA primary metagenome ERZ504539 (study PRJEB26092, sample SAMD00036277) | human gut metagenome | host: Homo sapiens | study: EMG produced TPA metagenomics assembly of... | reverse complement strand
TTGGACGTACAAATAGGTATTGGTAATCGGTGGTGGAAACATCTTCCGGGGGCTTGAGCGGAGCTTCCGAAAGGTTTTGACCGTGTAAAAGGTGACCAAATGGGGATGTTGGCAACCGTTATCAACAGCTTGGGGATTGAGTTCCGCATTGGGAGCGGCCGGAGTCAAGGCACGTGTATTGACAGCTATCCGCATGGAACCCATCGGTGAGTTTTACAACAAATGGAAAGCGATTGAAGCGATGGAAAACGGAGAAGTTGTAATTATGTCTGCCGGAACAGGCAATCCGTTTTTTTACTACCGATACCGGGTCTTCCCTACGTGGTATCGAGATAGAAGCCGATGTGATGCTGAAAGGAACACGCGTGGACGGCATTTATACAGCTGATCCTGAAAAAGGACCCCACTGCTACGAAAATTTTGACGATATCACCTACGATGAGGTATTGAAGCGCGGTTTGAAAGTAATGGATCTTACAGCAACCTGCATGTGCAAGGAAAACAACCTGCTCATTATCGTTTTCGACATGGACACAGTAGGTAACCTGAAAAAAGTAATGACCGGTGAAAATATAGGAACACTGGTACACAACTGATTATCTCATCAAGTTCATCCATTTGTCATTCCTTATTTCCTTCTAGATGACAGATGGGTGAACAGTTTTTCTCTGTCTTACCATTTTTTCCACAAATTCGTTCTTTATTGACACATATTCCTTAAAAAAGAGACTCAACCGATAGATTTTCCATCTAAATGAACAATTATTCATGGACTTATAGCGTTAATTAGCCTATTTTTACATCAGCAAAAAATTGTAAATCATTCAAAGACTATAAAAACGACAGGAAATACCATGAAAATTACTGTTACATCTATTTATTGGCCGCCTGCATGGCACCCAATGTCTCTCCAAGCTAAAAAAGCAATTCCGTACAGTGGAGAAGTATGCATAGCCCCTCTCCCTACAGTCCCCACACCCCTTCCCGGTATATCTTCCGATTCATATGCCCAGCGCTTTGCCGACTCTGAGATGCTCCGCTTTCCCAAAGCCTATCAGCTAGATCATGGCAAACGGCTCTTTTTCGGGTATTCACAAGGAGTAGGCTGTTGCGCCATGCTGGATATGTGGAAAAATACCGGTGACAAACGTTACTTTACGTATGTTGAGGAATGGGCGGATAGTTTGATTAACGAAAAAGGAGAAATCCACCTTTATGATATGTCAACTTACAACCTGGATTACATCAATTCAGGAAAAGTACTGTTCGACCTCTATAAAGAAACAGGCAAAGAAAAATAATAAGACAGCCATGGACTTACTGGTAGAACAACTCAAAAGACAACCACGTACGCTGGAAGGTGGCTTCTGGCATAAATTGATCTATCAACATCAGATGTGGCTGGACGGACTTTATATGGCTTCTCCTTTCCTAGCCCGCTATGGAGCGGAATTCAACCGTCCTGATCTGATTGATGAAGCGGTAAAACAATTCACACTTTGCCACAAACATACCTATTCACCGGAAACCGGATTATATCATCATGCCTGGGACGAAAGCAAATCCCAACGTTGGCAAATCCGCAAGACGGTACTTCACCTAACTTCTGGGGACGCAGTATAGGCTGGTGGTTCATGGCCATGGTAGATGTACTGGACTATATTCCCGACAACCACCCCGGACGTGCCTCGCTTATCAGTTGGATTCAAGGTTTGGCAGAAAGCTGCCCAACTATCAAAGAGACGGTCTATGGTATCAGGTAATAGACCAGCCCGAGCGTGAAGGTAATTTTCCCGAAGCATCCGTAACCACCCAATGTATGTATGCTTATGCCAAAGCGGTGAACAGAAGGATATATAGACGCCCGATACCGGACCATCGCGGAAAAAGCCTTCAACGGATTAAAGAAAACATTGCTTCGCGAAAACCCCGACGGAACTCTGACACTGACCCGTTGCTGTCAAGTAGGCGGACTGGGCGGCACTCCTTACCGCGACGGAAGCTTTGAATATTACATTAGCGAAAAGATGCGTGACAACGATGCCAAAGCTACCGGTCCTTTCATCATGGGTTGCCTGCAACTTGGCAAATAGAATCATATCGCATAAACAACAGAATTATCCATCTTTTTAAATTAGCTATATACAATGAAACACACCATTTATGCTCTGACAATGTTTGCATTGGCCGCTTGCACCTCTCCCCAAGAGGAAGCCATAGACCGCCATGCACTGGTAACACGCAATAATCCGGAAGTAACTGCCATGGATTCATTATCCTCCCTGTCGGTAGGAAACGGAGAATTTGCCTACACGGTAGATGCTACAGGATTGCAGACTTTTCCCGAAGTCTATAAAAACGGAGTTCCACTGGGTACACAAAGCCAATGGGGATGGCACAGCTTCGGAAATCCCGAAAACTATAAACCGGAGGAGCTTGGTGGAGTATGACTTCGGCCACGGGCACAAAGAGCTATATGCCACCCAACCCAAGAACCCGGCAGAGCAAAGGAAGCATCCGACTGGTATCGTGTAAACCCACACCGCCTGCATCTGGGTATCATCGGACTCGAATTAGAAAATGAAGTACGTCCCTCGGATGTGCAAAACATACAGCAATCACTGGATATGTGGAACGGTATCATCAACAGCCGGTTCACCCTCAAAGAAACTCCCTACCACATTCAGACAGTCTGCCATCCGGAGCGTGACATGATTGCCGCACGCCTGTCGGCCCGACAACCTGCCGGCATCAAGTTTCACTTCCCCTATCCCACGGGCGGTCACTGTGACGATGCTTGTAATTGGGAGGCGAATGATAAGCATAGCACGACCCTGGTCAGTGAAGATGCACAATCGGCCGTGTTAAAAAGAACACTCGACGCAACCACCTATTATGTAACAATCAGTTGGGAAGGCGCTGCGAAGCTGAGAGAAAAAAAGTGCAAACTATTTCGTACTCACGCCAACGGACAGTGTATTTACATTCACCTGCCAATTCACACCGCAAGCGTCCGCTGCTCCCATCCTGACTTTTGCGGAAGTACAACAAGCCTCTTCCGGACACTGGCAAAATTACTGGACACAGGGAGCTGTTGCCGACTTCTCACAATGTACGGATGTCCGTGCCAAAGAATTGGAACGCCGGGTCGTATTAAGCCAATATCTGCTCGCCATCCAATGTGCCGGATCAACCCCGCCACAGGAAACCGGACTGACTTACAACTCCTGGTTCGGGAAATTCCATTTGGAAATGATCTGGTGGCATCAGGCACAATTCGCCTTATGGGGACATCTCGAATTACTGGACCGCACTTTATCCTGGTATGAAACCGTGGAACCCATAGCCCGCCAGATAGCGGAAAGACAAGGTTTCAAAGGCATACGATGGATGAAAATGACTGATCCCAGCGGTACGGAAGCCCCCTCTAAAGTAGGCAGCTTCCTGATCTGGCAACAGCCTCATCTCATCTACCTGGCAGAATTGCTCTATCGGGCTAATCCATCGGAAGAACTACTGAAAAAATACAATAGCCTGATACAGGAAACCGCCGAATTCATGTATTCATTTGCCACATACGAGGAAGAGCACGACCGTTATGTCTTGAAAGGCACTATTCCCGCACAGGAAACGTTGCGCGCCGCCGAAACTGTCAATCCGCCTTTTGAACTTTCGTACTGGCATTTCGCCATGCAAGTTGCCCAAACATGGCGTGAACGTACAGGGATGGAACGTGTACCCGAATGGGATGTGCTGATAGAGAAATTATCTCCGCTGGCATACAACGACGAACAGCTGTATCTGGCAGCCGAGACCGCGGTGGATACCTATAAAGATATCCGTTTTACCTCAGATCACATGGCAGTGCTGGGCGCTGTCGGCATCCTGCCCATGAATCAGCTGATTCATGCCGGATATATGAAAAACACCCTGCACTGGATTTGGGATAACTGGAACTGGGACAAGACCTGGGGCTGGGATTATCCGATGACAGCCATGAATGCCGCCCGAATGGGTGAGCCCGAGAAGGCAGTCAGCGCATTATTGATGGACAAACGTACCAACACCTATCTGGTAAACGGTCACAATTACCAGGACGGGCGTCTGCGTATTTACCTGCCCGGCAACGGTGGATTACTGACCACAGTCGCTATGATGTGCGCCGGATGGGATGGATCGGAAGGGAACAATCCCGGATTTCCGAAAGATGGCAAATGGAATGTACGCTGGGAAGGATTACAGCCATTACCGTAAGAACAGGAGTTAGTAGTTATCATCATGAAAACGACATATTTACTTCTATGCCTGTTGGGCATCGGTAGCGTTTCCGGCGCAGGACAAACCAAGCAGCCACAAAAGATAGGCGATTTCATAGAATCCACTTCGTACAACGAGCATCGCCGGAATGCCACCCGAAGCCTGCAATATACCCCTGACGGAGACGATTTTGTCTGCATCAACGGTAAGAATCGCTTTACCCGTGCCTTATACGGCAGCCACACAGCATTCCGGCTGGAAACAAGCGACCGGCCCGTATTCGCTGCTTATACCAAGGAGAATCCGAAGCACATCTGCTTTAAACTGCAAACCTCCGGAGCACGGTAGCCCTTGACTCTACCGAACACTGCGAGTCCCGTTATACAGCGGGACGCCGCAGCTACAGTTTATCTGATCCGGCTTTCGGAGGCGGAAGCTTATCCATTACCACATGGGCACTTCCCGATAAAGAAGGGGCCATCTGGCAATTCACGCCCGGAATTTCAAGGAATTCCATCCCGTTCTACTGGCATCCATTTCAGAGATACGTAATTCCAAACTAAACCGTAACGGAGACATGGGAGCCGACCCAGCCGACAGTTTCGAAGCTCCTCTCCAGCCTCAACAGTTACAATCCTTCCCGGTACAGATAGACGGAACACTTTATATGCTATTGGAAAACCAGGAACTACGCACACTGACGACTGCCGAAGGCGAAAACCTGTTTAAAAAGGCAGAAGCCGCCCGCTCCGAAACAGCCTCACGCATCCGCATTGAAACACCCGACCCTTATTTCAACACCTTAGGAGGCACTCTGGCCATGGCAGCTGATGGAATCTGGGACGGCGAAGTATGGGTTACACGGTGCCATAGGATGGCGGATGCCACTCAGTGGTTGGCGAGCCGCTTATACCGGCGATGTTTGGGATGGCATGACCGTGCCCGGACCCATTTCAACGCATACGCGGCAAGTCAGGTCACCGAAGTGCCCAACACCCTCCCCCATCCGGCACAAGATTCCGCCCTGCATCTGGCACGTTCCGTCAAGAAATGGGGTACCCCCCAATACAGTAACGGATACATCTGCCGTAATCCGCATCGCAATAATCAGATGCACCACTACGACATGAATCTTTGCTACATAGACGAAATTGTTATGGCATTTCAAATGGACGGGGGACTTGGATTATGTCCGCCAAATGTGGCCTGTCATCACCCGTCACCTCGCATGGGAAAAGCTGAACTACGACCCAGATAACGACGGGCTGTATGACGCATACGCCTGCATTTGGGCCAGTGACGCCCTTTATTACAATAGCGGAGGAGTCACCCATTCATCGGCTTATAACTACCGTGCCAACAAGACAGCGGCCCAATTGGCTGAAAAGATAGGCGAAGATCCCACTCCTTACCGCAACGAAGCCGAAAAGATTCTGAAAGCCATGAACGAGAGGCTATGGCTTCCCGGCAAAGGACATTGGGCGGAATATCAAGATTTTATGGGACACAAGCGAGTACACGAAAGTGCCGCTGTATGGACCATTTATCATGCTATAGACAGCGAGACAGCCAATCCGTTCCAAGCCTATCAGGCTACCCGTTATGTAGACACGGCCATTCCTCATATCCCCGTCACGGCCCATGGATTAAAAGAGAATGGATATGCCACTATCGCCACCACCAACTGGCTGCCCTACTCATGGAGCATCAATAATGTCGCCTTTGCCGAAGTCATGCATACCGCATTGTCATACTTCCAGGCCGGACGTGCCGACGCCGGATACAAACTTTTAAAAAAGTTCTGTTCTGGACGGCATGTATCTAGGAGACAGTCCGGGTAACTTCGGCCAGATCAGCTTCTATGATGCCGCACGCGGAGAATGCTACCGCGATTTCGGCGATCCCATCGGAGTCGCTTCACGAGTACTGATCCAAGGTCTGTTCGGTATCCTGCCGGATGCCCTGAATAAACAAATCATCCTCCGGCCGGGCTTCCCGGCGACTGGGACAAGGCTTCCGTCAGCACTCCCGATATAAGCTATCGCTTTACCCGGAAAGAAGATACGGATACCTATCATATCACACAACGGTTCCAGACTCCTCTCCATCCGGTATTGCAAATCAATGCCAGAAAAGAGAAGATCCGTTCAGTAAAAGTGAACGATGTCCCTGCCACATGGCAAAGCATCGAATCGGCCCATGGCTATCCTCTTCTTTCAATCCAGGCGGAAGGAACATCTTCAACCACCATTACCATCGAATGGGAAGGAGCACCACTTCATACGTTGGCAGCCAGGAACCAGTCATCGCTTCAAACGGGAAATTGGCTTTGCAAATACCTTCGGGAGCATCCATCTCCCAAGTATATGATCCTCAGAGCGTTTTAGCAAAGCACACAATGGGAGCCACCGCTTTCAACGCACAGATAAAAGGTGAACCGGGACACCACACTTTCTTTGTTTACACTCATCAAGGAGAAATGGATTGGTGGCAACCTGTTAATATCTATATAGAGAACACCCGGAAAGCCCCCTCCTATACAGACTTTGCAGATATCCGTCCCGAAAAATGCCGGATGGTTGATTTTGACAGACAACTGAATGCTTCCGTCACCGATATTTATCAAAATGAATACCTGTCTCCCCGGTCTCCATACACTACGTTGCAACTTCCCACACAGGGAATAGGAGAATGGTGTCATCCGCTGCTGACCGCTACCATAGACGACTCGGAATTACGCAGTCTTGTACATCATGATACTTTCCAAACGTCTTTAGGCATCCCCTTCCGTCTGAAAGAAAAAGGAAACAACATTCTTTTCACCTCCCTATGGGATAATTACCCGGACAGTTCCACCATCTCACTATCCGGCACGGCCTCACATGCTTATCTGCTGATGGCGGGAAGTACCAACACATGCAGTGCCACATTGCCAATGGAATAATCCGCATACACTATGCAGACGGAACTTCCCAAGCAACGGAGTTGACCAATCCGGACAACTGGTGTCCTATAGAACAAGACTTCTATGTGGACGGAAAAGCATTCCAAGTACCTGCTCCCCGGCCGTACCGTCTGCACTTGAAAAGCGGTAAAGTAAGCCGTGACCTGGGTAAGGAACTCAACATCACCGGTGTATATGGACGTGAGATAGAGGGTGGTGCAGGCATATTGCTCGATATTCCTTTGGATGATTCCAAGGAACTAAAAGGGCTGACCCTGGAAACCCTGTCCAATGATGTGGTGATAGGAATAATGGGAATCACTTTGCAATAACCACGTGTTATTCAATGCGGAATTACGTTAACTTGAACCGACGTAGTTCCGCATTATTCATCTTTGGCACACTACGCAAATGTTCCAAAGTTACTCCTTGAATGTGTGCCTGTACCGCCCTGTTTATCAGTCCATGTCCGACAGCCAACACCTGTTTTCCATCATATCGCTCTTTCAAGTAGTCCACAAAACGCCCCGCACGCTCATACAGCATCGCCTCCGTTTCCACATCTGCCGGAAAATGTCGCAAATCAACTTCTTTAATGGCAAGCCCCGTCCAGCTCCCCCAATCGATTTCACGCAACAAAACCATTTTCTCCCAAGGCAGGTTCCGACCTTCCACCGCGATACGGGCCGTATCCACACACCGTTTCAAATCACTACTGACCACTGCATCCAAAGAGATGTTCCGCAAAGTATCACGCAACGCTTCAGCCTGTGCTATTCCTTCAACAGTCAGCGTGCCCGGCATATGTCCTTGGAAAATACGGGCGATATTCTCTTCTGTCTGCCCGTGACGGGCTAAATATAAAGTTATCATCTTTTTTAATGCAAAGATAATGCTTACCGGCCAGATTTACTTCAAAAGGGCAACCTTCTTATTCTCCTTTCCAAAGAAAAGCAATCTTCAGACAGATGATAAAAAAAATAACAATCTTGCCTATAAAAGTATTCTCCCCGTAGATTAAGGGGTTTCTTCCGTACAGTTAAGGCCTTTCATGCGGTAACCTACTACAGACTCCGTCAGTAGACTGTACAGTCTGTTACATCAGACCGTACGGTCCACTACAATAGTTTATACAGTCCATTATCGGAGTCTGTAGTAGGTTACCGTATGAAAAAGCTTAATCATGCAGTAGAAAAGACTTAGTATACAGGGGAAAAAGGCTTAAGTATTCATCAAAAGCAGACAGCCACCTTCGAAATGTCACTCCGCCTGCAAGCTACAAATTATCCACCGTATCTTCCACTTCTATCACCCAGTCCCCGATAGTACGGGTGGCACTGTCGAAATTAATCCCCACCTTCACGATGCGCCTGCCATCCTTGCGATAAGGAACAGCATACAGCCTGCTGTTTATCTGCGCCAATGCCTCCCGGGCCTACCGTCATATTTAAATTCCAGCACATAAATAGCATCCTGCATCTTTATGACCACATCCGCACGCCCCACCGCACTTTTCACCTCGCTGTCCACATACATCCCCATCAGACGGAACAACAAATAAAAGATGGTCTGGTAATGCTTCTCCGTCTTGTTCTCCAAATCATTGGGAATGGAAGCAAAGAAAGAACGCGTACGTTCCAAGCAGCTCTCTATATCTCCCTTACGAAGATCGCGAATGAAGGAAACGACATAAAAAGTACTGCTCTGACCCGGCAACTCAAGGTAAGCGGGCAACAGGGACTCGATGAAACCTTTACGCACCTCCCCGTTGGGATAGCCAGCCGGTACACCTGGAACTCGGGATCATATCCCTTGATCGTCAGGTAACCACTTTGATATAAACGGGGATAGGACTAGTTACACGTTCCGTCGGGGCATCAAACTGCTCGTCTGTAGCCTCCACCCCTCCAGCTGGCGCACGTCAAAATCCGTTTCCTGCAACAAATCAATCAAGAAAGTAGGAGTGCCGGTAGAGAACCAGAAATTCTTGTACTCCTTTGCATCAAAGGCATTGAACAGACTGAAAGGATTGTAAATATCCTCACAATGCTTGCTGAAATGATACCCGTCATACTGCCGCTTCAGATGCGCACAGGCAGCTTCATCGTCTCGCCGTTCGCCAAGCCATCCGCTCAATGTCCGGACGAAGCTCGTCCAGCAACTCCCGCTCGGTGATGCCGCATATCGCGCTGAAGTCATCCCGCATACTGATGTTCTTCAAATTATTCAGCTCACTGAAGATGCTCATCTGGCTGAACTTGCTGATTCCCGTGATAAAGAGGAAACGAAGGTATTGCCCCAATCCCTTGAGAGGACTGAAAAACTTACGCAGTTCATTCCGAAGCTCCTGCTGCAAGGGGATGTTGGAATTACTGTCCAAAAGAGGAGCGTCGTATTCGTCAATCAGGACACGACCGGCAGACCGGTCTGTTCATACGCACGACGGATCATACCTTGCAGACGAGTCAGCAGGAGTCTTTTCCTCCTTTTCCGCCCCATAAACCTTTTCACAACGAAGTAAAAACAGATTCAACTGTTCCTGCAAATCGAACAGGGTAGTATATTTAGTCAGACTGAATCAATATGGAATACCGGATACACGTTCCAGTCCTTTTCCAGACGCTCCATGGCCAGCCCCTTAAACAAATCTTTTTTCCCTTGAAAGTAAGCCTCAAGAGTGGACACCAACAAGCTTTTCCCAAACCTCCGCGGACGGCTCAGAAAATACACACTGTCCGTGTTAGCCAATCGGTAAACCAGTTCGGTCTTGTCTACATATACACAATTCCGGTTACGCAACTGCTCAAAATTCTGTATACCTATGGGGTATCGTCTGTAATTTTCTTCCATATTCTCATTGTTTTCTAATTCTGCTTATGGGATAGAAACAAAGATAGCTGTTATCCGATAAAAACACAAAAACTTTTCATTTGTTTTTAATAAAGCCCCAACAACTTAAACTGGTGATGATAAGGTAAAGAGCCGTTAGAAATATAAAATCATCTCTCTTTTATTGCAGATAATCAAAAATAAATTACTTTTGTTTCACTTAAAACGAATCAATAAACAACTTAAATAACAGAACAGTATGATAGACGCAAAAACTTGCATCAACGACGCACAAGAGAAAATGGACATGGCCGTTATGTATTTGGAAGAAGCCTTAGCGCACATTCGTGCAGGAAAAGCCAGTACCCGGTTGCTGGACGGCATTCGTGTTGACTCTTATGGAAGCATGGTTCCCATCAGTAATGTAGCTGCCGTGACTACTCCCGATGCACGCAGTATCGCCATCAAGCATGGGACAAAAGTATGTTCCGTATCATCGAAAAAGCTATCATGGACTCTGATCTGGGCATCACTCCCGAAAACAACGGTGAAATCATCCGTTGGGTATTCCGCCATTGACAGAGGACGCCGCAAGCAACTGGCCAAACAATGTAAAGGCGAAGGCGAAACCGCAAAAGTAAGTATACGCAACGCACGCCGTGACGCTATAGATACACTGAAAAAAGCTGTTAAAGAGGGTATGCCCGAAGACGAGCAAAAGAATGCGGAAGCCAAACTTCAGAAAGTACACGATAAATATATCGCGAAGATTGAAGAACTTCTGGCAGAGAAAGATAAAGAAATTATGACGGTTTAATGAAGAACTTAAAATAATGAAGCAATAATAATGAAGAAGGAAGAATTGTCCTGCACAGCCTTGCTCTTGTCCGTGCGGTCCAATCCCTCTTTCTTCATTTTTCATTCTTCATTTTAATTTATGAAAGGACTAGTAATAAAAAACACAGGCAGCTGGTATCTTGTCAAAACAGAAGACGGACGTACCATCGAATGCAAGATCAAAGGAAATTTCCGTTTAAAGGGTATTCGGAGTACCAATCCCATTGCTGTAGGAGATTATGTACAAATCATTATCAACAATGAAGGAACCGCCTTCATCAGTGAGATAGAAGACCGCAAGAACTATATCATCCGGCGCGCCTCCAACCTTTCCAAACAATCGCACATACTGGCTGCCAATCTGGATCAATGTATGCTGATTGTTACAATTAATTATCCCGAAACCTCAACTATATTCATTGACCGTTTTCTAGCCACCGCGGAAGCATACCGTGTACCCGTCAAACTGATATTCAATAAGACAGACAGGTATAATGAGGATGATACACGCTATATGGATGCTCTGATAAACCTGTACACATACATCGGTTACCCTTGCTTCAAAGTTTCCGCACTGAACAACATAGGTACAGATGAAAGTGAAAAAAAGACCTGGAAGGGGAAGGTCACTTTCTTTCCGGGCAACTCAGGAGTAGGGAAATCAAACATTAATCAACGCCATTTTACCTGAACAAAACTTTGAAAACAGGTGAAATATCCGATTACCATAACAAGGGAATGCATACCACAACCTTTTCCGAAATGTTCCCAGTAGACGGTGGTGGATACATCATCGACACTCCGGGTATCAAAGGTTTCGGAACATTTGATATGGAAGAAGAGGAAGTAGGACATTACTTTAAAGAAATATTTGAATATTCCGCTCAATGCAAGTATGGAAACTGCACCCACAGGCACGAGCCCGGATGCGCCGTACGCGATGCAGTGGAGAAACATCTAATCAGCGAGTCACGCTATACTTCTTACCTGAATATGTTGGAAGACAAGGAAGAAGGCAAGTATCGCGCCGCTTACTAAAAACCACAACTTTATGAAAAAACACCTCTTAGCTATTGCACTGTTTGCATTATGCACCACCGGGCTGAATGCCGCTTCTCCTAAAAAAGTGACTCCTGAAAAAAAGGAGTAGAAACTATCAACCGTGCCACAGCCGAAGCACATATCGCTTTCTGGCCTGTGACGAACTGGAAGGACGCGAAGCCGGATGGAAAGGTGGACGCATTGCAGGCAATTATATCATTTCCTGCCTGAAACAGATGGGAATAAAACCACTGCTAGCCGGAGATTATATACAACCCTTTGATGTATATCATGCTGAAACGGCAAGTGAAAGGAAAAACGCTGGCAAGTACATCCCGATTCTATTGCGGAACTGAAAAAAAAGTGGTACATCAAAAAATTGGCATTACGTAATATCTTAGGTAAAATAGAAGGAAAGAATCCAAATGAAATTGTCATTATCGGTGCACATTACGACCACATAGGCTACGATCCGATGCTGGAAGGAGATCAGATTTATAACGGTGCAGATGATAATGCATCAGGCGTTCAAGCCGTATTACAGGTAGCCCGTGCTTTTCTTGCTACCGGCGAGCAGCCGGAACGTACCGTTATCTTCGCCTTTTGGGATGGTGAGGAAAAGGGATTGCTGGGCTCCCGTTATTTCGCCATGAACTATCCGGATATTAAAAAGGTAAAAGGCTATTTGAACTATGACATGATAGGACGTAACAACCGGGAGGACCAGCCCGATTATTTCGTTTACTTCTATACCGCAGCCCATCAGGCCTTCGGTGACTGGCTGAAAAAAGATATTGAGGATTACCGCTTGCAGTTATCCCCTGACTACCGGGCTTGGGACAATCCGGTGGGAGGCAGCGACAACGGCACGTTCGCCAAACTGGGAATACCTATTATATGGTATCACACTGATGCCCATCCCGATTATCACCTTCCGGGAGATGAAACACAGAAAATCAATTGGCTGAAGATAGTCGATATAACCAAAGCCTCTTTCCTTGCGATGTGGAAGCTGGCAAACGAAAAAAAATATTAAAAAAAGAACGTGGCGTTTAAACTGAGCGCCACGTTTTTTTATCTAACCTTACATTAACGTATTTATTAAACCCATATAGAAAGGCACATGAACAAACGAATCAAATGGGGCATCATTATATTAATCGGAGCCGGCTTGGCCGGACTAGGCATCTATCAATTTACCCCTCACGAAAATGAAGAACTGACAGCCGCCGACGCGTTACCTAAAGAAAACAAGCAACGTACATTGAAAGTCAATGCACAAGTCATAAAACCACACTTGCTGACAGATGAAATATTGGTGACCGGACGCCTGGTTCCTGACGAAGAAGTGAGTCTGTCTTTTGAAACCTCCGGAAAGATCACCGATATTTTTTCACAGAAGGCACATTGGTAAAACGAGGAGAATTACTTGCCAAAGTAAACGACCGGCAGTTACAGGCTCAGTTAAAACGTCTGGAAGCACAAATACCTTTAGCCGAAGACCGTGTGTTCCGCCAAAACGCCCTGTTAAAACGAGATGCGGTCAGTAAAGAAGCATACGAACAGGTAAAAACCGAACTTGCCACCCTTAACGCTGATATCGAAAATATCAAAGCCAACATTGACATGACCGAACTCCGCGCACCATTCGACGGTATCATCGGATTGAGGCAGGTCAGTACGGGAGCATACGCCTCCCCCACCACTGTAGTAGCCAGACTGACCAAAGTGACTCCATTGAAAGTAGAGTTCGCTGTACCGGAACGTTATGCCCGGGAAATAAAAAAAGGGACTAATCTGGAGTTCAAAGTAGAAGGAAAACTGGATACCTATCATGCACAGGTTTATGCAACCGAATCCAGTATAGATATGGAAACCCATTCATTGAACATCCGTGCCATCTACCCCAACCGCAACGGCGAACTGCTGGCAGGCAGATATGCAGATATTCAATTAAAACAAAAAGAAATAGAAGATGCGATAGCGATTCCATCCGAAGCGATTGTCCCCGAAATGGGTAAAAATAAAGTATTTGTTTATCGTAGCGGAGTTGCAGACCCTGTAGATATTATTATAGGACTCCGTACCGAAGCCGAAGTACAGATTGTACGAGGATTGTCTGTGGGTGATACCATCCTGACATCGGGTACACTGCAATTACGTAAGGGAATGCCTGTGGAACTTCAGGCCATTAACTAACAACTAAAAAAATACTTTTATGAATATTTCCGAACTTAGTATCCGTAGGCCTGTGCTTGCCACCGTGCTTACCATCATCATATTACTTTTCGGACTGATCGGTTACAATACATTGGGAGTCCGCGAATATCCTTCAGTAGATAATCCGATCATCTCTGTTACCTGTAGTTACTCGGGTGCCAATGCCGATGTAATCGAGAATCAGATAACCGAGCCTTTGGAACAAAACATCAACGGTATTCCGGGAATCCGTTCTTTGTCCAGTGTCAGCCAACAAGGGCAATGCCGTATCACAGTGGAATTTGAATTATCCGTCGATTTGGAAACTGCCGCCAATGACGTACGCGACAAAGTGTCCCGCGCACAACGTTACCTGCCACGCGACTGTGACCCTCCTACTGTATCCAAGGCTGATGCCGATGCAACGCCTATCCTGATGGTAGCTATCCAAAGTGACAGCCGCTCTCTGTTGGAACTGAGTGAAATAGCAGACTTGACCGTAAAAGAACAACTGCAAACCATTTCGGATGTAAGCAGCGTATCTATTTGGGGAGAAAAACGTTACTCCATGCGCTTATGGCTCGACCCCACCAAGATGGCAGGGTATGGCATTACTCCGGTAGATGTAAAGAACGCGATAACCAATGAAAATATAGAACTCCCTTCGGGCAGCATTGAAGGTAATACCGTAGAATTGACCTTACGCACCATGGGACAAATGCACACCGCTAAAGAATTCAATAACATCATATTAAAAGAAGTAGGCGGAAGAGTTGTCCGTTTCAGCGATATCGGTTACGCCGAACTAGGTCCGGCAGATATCAAGAGTTATATGAAAATGAACGGAGTGCCGATGGTAGGTGTCGTTGTCATTCCACAACCCGGTGCCAACCATATCGAAATCGCCGATGCCGTATACCAGCGTATGGAGCAGATGAAGAAGGATTTGCCCGACGATGTGAAATACAGCTATGGCTTTGATAACACTAAGTTTATCCGCGCTTCTATTGATGAAGTAAAAAGTACGGTGTATGAAGCGTTCGTACTGGTTATCATCATCATTTTCCTGTTCTTGCGCGACTGGCGCGTGACACTGATTCCCTGCATCGTGATTCCGGTTTCATTGATCGGAGCTTTCTTTGTGATGTACATAGCAGGTTTCTCCATCAATGTGCTGACCATGCTGGCGGTGGTATTGTCCGTAGGTTTGGTAGTGGATGACGCCATCGTTATGACAGAAAATATCTATATCCGCATAGAACGAGGTATGCGTCCGTTCGAAGCAGGAATAGAAGGGGCAAAAGAAATTTTCTTCGCTGTTATCTCCACCACTATCACCTTGGTGGCAGTGTTCCTGCCCATCGTATTTATGGAAGGAACCAGCGGACGTCTGTTCCGTGAGTTCAGTTTCGTTGTGGCAGGTTCGGTCGTCATTTCTTCCTTTGCCGCATTAACGTTCACCCCTATGCTGGCAACCAAGCTATTGATAAAACGGGAAAACAGGGATGGTTCTACCAAAAGACAGAGCCTTCTTTGAAGGTATGAACCGCATATATGCCCGTTCACTGAACGCTTT
>ENA-OQAX01000150-OQAX01000150.1-human-gut-metagenome-genome-assembly--contig:-NODE-150-length-15745-cov-5.149507_pt1 | contig 15745 bp, 15 predicted proteins | sample MGYA00242741_ERZ504539 | MGnify/ENA primary metagenome ERZ504539 (study PRJEB26092, sample SAMD00036277) | human gut metagenome | host: Homo sapiens | study: EMG produced TPA metagenomics assembly of... | reverse complement strand
CCCCCGAAGCACGATGCGGGTACCGCAACCCGACATTATCGAGCATTTTGGCAACGCAGATGCCGTGCCGCAGCCGCCGGAGCGGTGCTTAAGCCGTCAGGCGGGAATTGTGCGGTGTTGCCTTAGGTATTGTGCAGAAACCGGTCGCTTCAACACCCTAAAGTGTATCTGGAACCTTAGCAAAAACAGCACCGCCGCCCGGGTTTTTCCCTTTGGGCAGCGGTGCCGTTTTTTATTTTATGCTATTGTTGAGTTACGGGGCAAAGCCTGCGATCAGATCAGGCCCATCAGGCTGGGCAGACCCAGAGACAGTGCCGGGATATAGGTAACAGCCAGCAGGGCCAGCACCAATGCGACAAAGTACGGGATCAGCTTGGAAGTGACCTGCTCGATGGAAACATGGCCAATGCCGCAGCCGACAAACAGAACGGAGCCAACCGGCGGGGTGATGTTGCCCAGGCACATGTTGAAGATGAGCATAACGCCGAACTGGATCTCGGTCATGCCAAAGCTGGTAGCGATGGGCAGGAAGATCGGGGTAAAGATCAGGATGGCCGGGGTGATATCCATGAACATGCCGATCACCAGCAGGATGATGTTCATCAGCAGGAAGATGATGTACTTGTTGCTGGTCAGACTCATCAGGCCGTTGGAGATGGCTGCCGGGATGCCGGAGTAAGCCATAACAAAGGACATGGCGGAGGAAGCGGAGATCAGGAACAGGATGATACCGGAAGTTTTGGCGGAATCCAGCAGGATCTTCAAGAAGCTCTTGAAAGTGATGCTCTTGTAGACGATGGAGAGGATCAGACAGTACAGAACTGCGATGCCGGCGCCCTCGGTAGCGGTGAAGATACCGGAAACGATACCGCCGATAACGATGACGATGAGCAGCAGAGAGGGCACAGCGTCCCAAATGGTCTTGCCGATGCTCTTGCTCTTATCATAACCGGTAGCTTTCATGCCTGCCTTTTTGGCGCCGACAAAGGCAACCAGCATGCAGCACAGGCCCATCAGGATGCCGGGAACGTAACCAGCCATGAACAGGGTGGAGATGGAAACACCGCCAGCAACGGTGGAGTAAACAATGAATGCGGAGGTGGGCGGGATCAGCAGGCCGGTGGGGGCGGAAGCAATGTTGGCTGCTGCAGAGTAAGCGGGGTCATAGCCGTTTTCTTCCTCAATGGGGCTGATGCAACCGCCCATGGCGGAAGCAGCAGCAACGGAGGAACCGGACAGTGCGCCGAACAGCATGTTGCCCAGGATGTTGGCCTGTGCCATGGAGCCGGGGATCTTGCCAACGAACAGCTGGGCAAAGTTGACCAGGCGCTTGGCAATACCGCCGTTGTTCATGATGTTGCCAGCCAGGATGAAGAGGGGCACAGCCAGCAGAGAGAAAGACTCAACGCCGGAGTTCATCTTCTGCATGGTGATAAAGGTGATCTGGTCCCAAGACAGGGTGGACATGGCGGTTACAATGGAAGAAACCACGATGCTGATGGAGATGGGCACGCCCAAAAACAGCAGCACGCCGAACACAGCAAAAAGGATAACGGTTGTCAGTGTAATGCTCATTGTTCTGTGCCCTCCTTAGCAGTCAACTTTTTCGCCGGTGATATCTTCATAAATGTTGATGATCTGGGCGATGATGATGAAAATGCCGGAAATCGGAGCGATGGAGTACACCAGACTGCGGGGGATGCCCAGCAGAGCGGAGAATTCACGGCTGGCAGAAACAGCCAGCTTGAAGCCGCCGATGGTGATGACGAAGATCGCCAGCAGCAGGATCAGGCTGTCGATGGCAACCAGCAGAGCAGTGTGGGCTTTGCCGGTGAATTTATCGCGCACCAGCGTCAGGGACATATGCTCGCGGGTGGAGAATGCGTAAGCTGCACCGATAAAGCCGGTCCAGATCAGGCTGTAGCGCACCAGTTCCTCCGTAAAGGCAACGGGGCTGTTGAGGACATAACGGGAGAACACCTGGATGAGAACCAGGATGGTCATGAAAGACAGCAGAACGGCGCAGGCAATGCTGAGGAACTTATCCATCCAGAACTTTACTTTACCCAAAAACTGTTTCATGTTTTATTCCCCCTCTCGTGCAGCTTCAATCGTATCCATCAGGGTCTTAACGCCAGGATACTGTTCTTCGTATGCTTCGATCATGGGCTGGGTTGCTTCGCGGAAAGCTTCCTTGTCTACATCGTAAACAAACTCAACGCCCATGGTTTCCTGTGCTTCTTTTACAGCTTCTTCAATGGCCGTATCCCACATGACCTTATGGGCCTCGGTGGAGTTGTGGGCAGCTTCCAGAATGATCTCCTGATCTTCCGGGGAGATCTGCTTCCATACCTTTTCGCTCATGATCAGACGTCGGGGATCATGGCGTGCTGGTCAACGGAGTAGACCTTGCACACTTCGCCGTGCTTGCCGGTGGTCAGTGCGGTTTCGTTGTTTTCGGTGCCGTCAATGATGCCGGTCTGCAGGGAGGTATACACATCGCCGTAAGACATGGCAACGGGAATGCCGCCCAGATAGTTCATCATATCGGTCTGGGACTTCATGTCCTGCACACGGATCTTCAGGCCCTTCAGGTCAGCCGGGGTGCGGATGGCTCTGTCTTTGGTGTAGAAAGAGCGGGCGCCGGAGGTATAATAGGTCAGGGTAACAAAGCCGTCATCGCCGGTAGAGAGGAAGAAATCCTGCATCTGCTGGGAGTCCATGACATGGTAGAAATCCTCGGTATCATTAAAGATGTAAGGCAGGCCGAATGCGTTGTAGGCTTCGTTGTACGTTGCCAGACCGGGGGCAGAAACCTTGGTCATGGCGATAACGCCTGCCTGCAGCTGTTCCAGGTTCTCGTTTTCGCTGCCGAGCTGGCCGTTGGGGAAGATCTTGACCTGGACGCGGCCATCGGTCTTTTCGTTCACTTCCTCAGCAAACTGGGTCATGGCAATGTGGACGGTGTGGGTCTCGGACAGGCCGTGGGCCAGCGTCAGAACCAGTGGGTTTTCTGCGCTGTAGCTGGTGTCAGCCGTGGTGCTGGATGCGCCGCAGCCGGCCATCAGCCCGGCGCACAGCACAGCAGCTGTTGCCAGCGCTGCAATCTTTTTGAACATTTTGTTTCCTCCTTCTATTTTGTATCGCGTTTTACGGCGCGTTACATACCAATCAGATCAAACTGCTCAAACGAAACCATGATCTCATGGTCCTTTTTGGGGTTGGGGTATTTGACCTGCACGCTCTTCAGGCGCTGGCTGTAGTACCAGCCGCTCTCGGCTTCCTCAAACTTGCGGCGGTGCAGGAAGTGCGGCAGCTCCTTGCCGTCCAGTTGCACATAGAACGGGGATTTTTTCGCGGTGGATCATATCCAGATACATGCTTTCCACAGCGGTATCGTAATCGCCCTCGTTGGTAAAGTGAACGTAAGTCTTTACGCCTGCGGTCACGGCAATGCGGGTCTTGAGGTAAGCGCCCTTCAGGTACTCATTGGTGCAGCCGTCATCCTCGTACAGAACAAACTCGGAATCCACATCCGGTGCCATCAGGATCTCCAGCTCAGTGGTCTTTTCGGTCATCAGGTTGTGCAGGCGGTTGCCGCTCATGGGCAGGATAGCACCGCTGCGCACAAACAGCGGGATGCTGGAAATATCGACCGGTACCTCGATCGTCTGGCCGGGGGCGTACTCCTCGCGGGTGTAGAAGTTGTAGAAGCGCTCGTTTTCGTTCTCGGTCCTGGGCAGGTAGACAGGGCGCACGGTCTGGCCCTTTTCCACAACGTTGGCAACCAGCAGAGAATCGCCAAACATGAAGTCAACGCCCTCATCATAGGTGGCGGGGTCGTTCTGGAACACGGCGAAGGTGGGCTGCCAGATCGGCAGGCCGCTTTCGTGGGCGCGCACCATCAGGGAATACAGCATCGGGCTGAGCTTATAGCGGAAGTTGATGGCATCGCGGATGTACTGCTTTTTATCACTGAACATCCAGGGCTCGGTCACGGTGTTGTCGGTGTTGGTGGAGTGGATGGAGAAGCGCGGCTGGAAGATGCCATTCTGCACCCAGCGCACGAACAGCTCGGCCTCCGGTGCGGGGCCATAGAAGCCGCCGATATCGCAGCCGTGGTTGGAAACACCGCACAGGGCCATGCCCAGGATGGTGGCAATGTTGTATTTCAGGGTATCCCAGTGGGTCAGGTTATCGCCCGCCCAAACCTGGGCGTAACGCTGGATGCCGGCATGGCCGGAACGGCAGACAGAGAAGGGACGGCAGTTGGGGTCGTACTCTTCAATGGCTTCGTTGGAAAGCTGGCACATCAGGTTGCTCATCACCGGCTTCATGGTGCCGATGGTGCTGCCCTTGCCTTCAAAGTAAACCTTGGCGTCCTTGTCCACCATGCTGTCATACTCGCAGTTGTCGTTCCACAGGGAGCGGCAGCCGTAACGCAGCAGGGCGTCCTTGATGTACTGTTTCCAGTGTTCGCGGGTGGACTGCTTGGTAAAGTCCACAAACAGGCCGGGGCCGCCCCACCAGGTGCCCACCGCCAGGCCGTCCACACCGGCGTTGTCATCGGATGCAGGCAGGAACATATCCTTTGCCTTCATCTCTTCCAACAGGGGGTGAACCAGCAGCATGCCGGGTTTGATGTTGGGCGAAACGATAATGCCGCGCTTGACCATCTGGGCAAACCAGTCAGCGGGGTCCTTAAAGCGCTTGTTGTTCCAGGTGAAGGTGCAGCGCTTGATGCCCTGCTCGGTTTCCACGGCGCAGTAGCCGGAGGAAAGCTGGAAGCCGTCCACGGGGATGTCCTCCTCATGGGTGGTATCAATGAATTCCAGCACGGCGTCATCGCTGTTTTCCGGCAATTCGGGGTAGTACATGGAGCTGCCCAGATAGCCCAGCGCTGCTTTGGGCAGCATGACGGACTTGCCGGTCAGATCGGTGTAACGCTCAATGATATCGCGGATGGAGGGGCCTGCGATCAGGAAGAGATCTACATCCCCGGCATCGGTGCGGTAGGTGGAGTAACGGTGCCAGTAGTTACGCTTTTCGCGGCCCATATTGAAATCACATTCAGCGGTGTTGTGGTAGAAGTAACCAACTGCCTGTTTGGTACCGCGGTTCAGCTTGATGTAGAACGGAATGTGTTTGTACAGGGAATCGGTCTCCTTGGCATTGTAGCCCATGGCATCGCCGGGGGCCATGTTCATGTACTTTTCAGCCTTGTTGATCTCGCCGGATTTTTCGCCAAAGCCATAGAAGCAGTCGTCGGCTTCGATCTGGGAAGCGTGCATGCGGCGGTGGTTGGAATCCTCACGATAAGCAAGGTCGGGAATGTCTGCATGCAGCAGGCTGCCATCTTTATCGTATACCATGATACGGAAGGGTGCCTTTTCCACAACCACCTTCAGGCGGCTGCCCTGGATCACGGCCTGCTTGTCGCCATCGGTCAGTTCGGCAGCGGCGGTCTGCACGCGCTTGCGGCAGTCCTTCATCAGCTCGTCCGTGCGGGAGTCCCAGGCGGTCATGGTCAGACTGTAGGACGCTTCGTCCCAGTCCCCATCAAAACCGGCGCGGATACGCAGAATATCGTCCGTCAAAAACCAGATGCGGATCTCCACCGCATTGGTGGAAACCGAGAAGCAGTTTTCCAGCTTTTTGACCGGACCTGCCGTGTAGCAAACTTTCATGTACAAGCTCCTTCCCTTTTCTGTTTCATGTATTTGTCCGTTTTTTTGGCCTGCTTAAAAATTACGGTCACGCACTTTCTGCTCGTCAGTGGGCATATTGAACAGAAATCGCCATTCCTTTCCCCATAATCCATAGCAGCCTTTTTATTTCATCCCTATCATATCAAAGTTCGTTTATTTTTTCCTCACATTTTGTAGCCTAAATATTGCAAAATGTGATATGGTCGAAGTTGAAGGCCGAATAGGCGATGGGACGGAGGTGGGATTGGGGATTTGGATTGGATGAGGTTGGCACATCTTCAGCACTGCTTGTTTCCTGCAGTTCTGGCTTTTCCTTTTATATTATAAGCCGCAACCTGTCCACACCCAGCGTAACCGGGATCTATGGCAGCACCGCACAATTCCCGCCTGACGGCTTAAGCACCTCGCTCGCCGTATCGGCACTTAGAATTATGCGGTATTGCCCTATGCTTTTCTGTACTGTGCAGCCATTTCCGTATTTCTTACTCCGGTTCCTTCACACCGGTGTATGCCGGTACGGATGATTTCCGGCAGTACAAATGCCTGTTCATTTGAACTGCTCAAAAAGATGTAACTTTTTTCGTGTACGACTCCCCATGTTTCTTGACGGGATGAGCCATTCAGGATATGCTATGAGCAGTTGGATTGCTCAGTCATTATGATACGCACCTCAAATGCCTTCGCCATAGACTTGCGCAATTTGATGGCGCAAGCTTTTTGTGGACAGGAGTGATCACCAAAATGACGTTTGGAGAGAAATTCAAGGCTGAACGGGAGAAGCGGAAGCTGACCCAGCAGGAAGTAGCCGATGCACTGGGGATCAACAGACGTATGATTACCCGGTACGAGAACGGCATTTCCTTTCCACGCACCAAAGGCGCTTACAGAAAAATCGCGGATTTGAAAAGATGCTCAATGATCTCAAGGCACAAGCCTCTTACGAGGCGGATGAGATGGAACGCCTCAAAGCCGAAGGTCGAGAGAAGTCCGCGACGTACCGGCAGTTTTTCGGCAACCGGCTCTTTTATAAGCAGCTGCTGAACACCTATAAGAAATACGGCTTAATGGACTAAGCGCATCCGGAAGAGAATGGAGAAAGACAGGTGATGTTATGAACTGGATCAATGAATTGTCGTGGTTATGGGAAACACTTGGCATTGCGCTTATTGCTGCGGCTGTCTGCGTAGCTTGCGCCGCTCTGATCTGCAAAGCAGCGAAGAAGAAAACCAACAAAAAGGTGTTGGCTGTCATCGGTGCTACAGCGTTTGTGGGCGCGATTCTGGCGGTCATTCTGATTGCCCGGACACCGATGCCGATTTGATTAGACAGGAGGCTTTTACTATGGATAAGGAAAAATATTCGATCATATTCAGCAGCTTGACCGGCAACACAAAAAAACTTGCTGATACAATTCGCGCGGTGCTTCCGGCAGAAGACTGTGACTATTTCGGTGCGCCGAAAGCGGAAGAACTGCACTCCGAAATACTCTATATCGGGTTCTGGACGGATAAGGGCAACGCGGACAGTGCAACCTTGGAACTACTGTCAAAGCTGAGAGACAAAAAGGTTTTTCTATTCGGGACGGCGGGCTTTGGCGGCAGCGAGGCATATTTTCAGAAGATCCTTGAGCATGTTAAGCAGTCTGTTGGCCCAAGCAACTCCGTGTTCGGAGAGTATATGTGCCAGGGCAAAATGCCGCAGTCGGTACGGGATCGTTATATGAAAATGAAGACACAGCCGGAGCATCCGGCAAACATTGACGCTCTGATTGAGAACTTTGACCGTGCCCTCTCCCATCCGGATGAGGACGATTTGGAGAGACTGAGGAAATCGTTTTGGATCGACAATAGAACAGGGGGATTCCTTAGGCAATACCGCACAATTCCCGCCTTACGGCTTAAGCACCGCTCCGGCGGCTGCGGCACGGCATCTGCGTTGCCCCGCTCGCCGTATCGGCACTTAGAATTATGCGGTATTGCCATAAATTAAAAAAGAGCACTGCTTTTGAACCGTGGCGCAGGTGCGCCGCTCAAAAAATTGGTGCGCTATCGAAAAATGCAGGCGGCAACCTTTTACCATCAAGTACCATAAAAGAACTGCTGCAAGCACTGCAAGCAGTTTTTTATTCAGTCCTGCATTTTACAAATCATTCTACTGAAAATTCTACTATTTCATCATAAAAACTTTCTAAAATCCTGTCGGACGCTGTGGTACAATAAACCTATCATAAAATAACATTCCGCACCACAAACCACAACAAGACAGGAGATTTGCCATGCGTAACGTAATTTCCCTGAACGAAAACTGGACCCTGACCTTCCCCAAGGGCGAGCGCCCGGCTGAAGCGGTTACCCTGCCCCACACCTGGAACGCGGTGGATGGCATGGACGGCAACGGCAGCTATCTGCGCACCACCGGTGTTTACACCCGCACCTTTACTGCGCCCAAGCAGCCTTTGGCCGGCGGCCGCACCTATATTGAAGTTCTGGCCGCAGCCCTTTCCGCTACCGTCAAGGTCAACGGAACGGTTGCCACCACCCACGAGGGCGGTTACTCCATTTTCCGCGCTGATGTGACGGATTTGTGCCACGACGGCGAGAACGAGCTGACCATTGAAGTCAGCAACGAAGATACGCCGTCCATGTATCCCTCTTCCGCCGACTTCACGTTCTATGGCGGCTTGTACCGCGGCGTCAACTTGATCAGCGTGCCCAACACCCACTTTGACCTGGATTATTTCGGCGGCCCCGGCATTAAAGTTACCTCCAAACCGGCAGCGGACGGCGGCGCCACGTTCGAAATCAAAAGCTATGTGACCAACCCGGACAAAAACTTTACCGTGCAGTACAGCATTGAAGATCCCTATGGATTTGAGGTTGCTTCCGCCACCCGCCCGGCTGATAACACCGCCGTTACCCTGTATGTGCCTGATGCTGAGCTGTGGAGCATGGATGAGCCCAATCTGTACACCGTAATTGCCCGCCTGCAGCGCTGCAATGAATCCTATGATGATCTGTACGTCAATGTTGGTGTGCGCAGCTACACCGTCACCCCGGACGGCGGCTTTTCCATCAATGGCGTGCCCACCCCGCTGCGCGGTGTTTCCCGCCATCAGGATCGCTTGTACAAAGGCAACGCTCTGAGCATTGACGACCATTACGAAGATGCCCAGATTATCAAGGAAGTCGGTGCCAACACCATTCGTCTGGCCCACTACCAGCACAGTCAGGATTTCTATACGCCTGCGACTCCATCGGTTTTGCCGTTTGGGCCGAGATTCCGTTCATCAGCGTGTTCAAACCCGGCGAGGATGCCCACGCACACTGCCGCCGCGAGATGACCGAGCTGATCATCCAGAACTACAACCACCCGTCCATCATGTTCTGGGGCATTTCCAACGAAATTTTGATTGGCGGCATCAGCCAGGAGCTGGTGGAACGCCACCACGACCTGCAGAAGCTGTGTAAGGAGCTGGATCCCACCCGTTCCACCACCATTGCCCATGTTTCGCACACCCCGACCGACGGCCCCATGCACCACATCACCGACCTGGAAAGCTACAACCACTACTTTGGCTGGTATGGCGGCAAGATTGAGGACAATGGTCCCTGCTGGACAAGTTCCACGCCGAGCACCCCGATATCTGCCTTGGCGTTTCGGAATACGGCTGCGAAGGCATCATCAACTGGCACAGCAGCACCCCCCAGTGCAAGGATTATACCGAGGAATACCAGCCGTATACCATGAATATATGGCACAGGCCTTTGAGGATCGTCCCTGGATCTGGGCCAGCCATGTATGGAACATGTTCGACTTTGGCTGCGCAGCCCGCAACGAGGGCGGCGTGACAGGCCGCAACAATAAGGGCCTTGTTACCATTGACCGCAAAACCCGCAAGGACAGCTTCTACCTGTACCAGGCATACTGGACCAAGGACCCGATGGTGCACATCAACGGCCGCCGCTATGCCCAGCGCGCCGGGGAAACCACCGAAGTCAAGGTTTACTCCAATCAGGACTGCGTGACCCTGTACCTGAACGGCAAGGAAGTTGGCACCCAGCAGGCCCACCGCGTGTTCCACTTTACCGTGGCGCTGGCCGAGGGCTTTAACACCCTGCTGGCCGTGGCCGGTTCCGCCAAGGATTCCATCACGCTGGAAAAGGTAGAGAAAGAGCCCGCCTGCTACACCCTGCCGGAGTTCAATGAGCGCCAGGAGGCGTTGCCAACTGGTTTAAGCAGATGGGCAGCCTGGATCTGGAATCCCCGATGGAATTTCCCGAAGGGTACTATACTATCAAGGACTCTATGGCAGAGCTGGCCAAGAACGAGGAAGCTTTTGCCATTGTCGCCAAGGCCGTAAAGCTGGTCACCAACTTTGACCTGAAACCCGGCCAAGGGATGTGGAGCATGATGAGCGGCATGAGCCCCGAACACATGAGCGGCATGATCTCCACCGACCTGCTGGGGGATAAATTCCTGCCCAGCCTGAACGCCCAGCTGATCAAGATTAAAAAGTAATCCCCTGCCTTTTTAACCCCATAAAGGCAGACGGAACAGCAAGCAAAAACGCCAGAGCAGCACCCGGTAAGGTTGCTGCTCTGCGTTTTTATTCGCGTATTATTGTTATTTTTGTCGTTGTTAATTCTTTTTCTTCCTGTGCGTCCGGTTTTGCGGTAAAAAAGTGTTTCACCTTTTCTGCCCCGGCTGCATCCATAGGGTACTGGGCTTTGATGCGCCCATCCTCAAAACGCAAAATTACCGTGCAGCAGGTCAGCAGCAAATCGCACTGGCCTTGGCGCATCCGATAGAACGCTTTTATGCTTTTCCCTCTCGCCCGCTTATTTGGCGCAGGTCAAATCGCTTGCCTTGGCCGCATAATCAAACAGGCCATCGTTCTTTTCTTCCAGTGCCTTGATCATGTGATAGGTATACTCGTTATACGGCGTGGGAATGCCAAGTTCCTGCCCCATCCGCATCAGCGCACCGGAGAACATGTCAATTTCGGTGTGCCGCCCGGCATCCAGATCCTGTAACGTGGAATAGCGCGTTGCAGGTGGGACCAGGCTGCCATGGCGGGAACTTGCATCCACCTTGCTCAAATCAATGCCCTTTGCCACGGCAATGGCCTCCAGCTCATGGCACAAACCATCGCTGATGGCTTTCATGTGGGCACTGCTCTGGTAACAGCCAACGCCCGCGCCCAAAATGGCCTGCGGCAGATTGTTGCAGACATTCAGGCGGAACTTGCTCCAGATTTCTTCCTTAATATACGGGGTAACGCGGGAATGAATGCCCGTACCGGCAAGCAATGCTTCCACCGCCTGCACGCGCTCGCTTTTCAGCGGTGCGGCAAGCTCGCCATAGATAATGCCGATGGTGGTTTCGGGGGTGAAGTGGTAGCCGTCGGCTTCCTTGTGGGAGGCCACCTTGATGAGGGAGGGCAGAACATGTTCCGCACCGATTTTGGCGGCGATGATTTCTTCACTGTCCACACCGTTCATCAGGCTCATCACGGTGGTGTTGGGGCCAACGGCGGCGGCAATGCTGTCCAGTGCGCCGGGCAGCGCACCGTATTTCAGCGCAACCACCAATAGATCCACGCCGTTTGCTTCCTGCGGGGTCCAAACCTGCGGGCGGTAGGTGGTGCCGTTGATGGTGATTCCCTGTTGTTTCAGCCGTTCGGCACGCGGGCCTTCGGCAATTACAGCAAGGCGAATATCCTTGCGGGAGCTGAGTCCCCAGATGACATAAGAGCCGACTGCACCGGCCCCCAGAACAGCAACAGATTTGATTTGCATGTTTCCCTTTTCCCTTTCGCCTGCAGTACTTTTTCTATTCCCGCGGGTAATCGTTGTATTTCTTTGGGGCTATTGTACCATAAAGGAACGCTTTGGTTCAATTACTGCTCCATCGTATAGCTGACCCGATACTGGCCGGAGCCCACTTGGGCGGTAGGGCATCCGTTTTGTTCCGCAAAGGTCAGGCCGTCCGTTTCCAGCAGCTTGGCACCGGGCTCCAGGCAGATTTTTGCCGCTGCATTGGGTGGAATTGCCGCCGTAACGGTGATCTTCCCGTCATCAACTTGCCACTGCAGGGCATAGCGGCCAAAGGGGGTCTGGTGCCAGGCCTGGGCCCAGCGCAGCCCGCCACCGGGGCGCGGGGCCAGCCGTGCGGCGCAAAAACCTGCCGTGCCCGGCTGCTGGCCAATACCGGCGCACTCGCCGTACAGCCATGCCCCCACCGCGCCGTATGCGTAATGGTTGAAAGAGTTCATCCCCGCGGACCACATCGTGCCGTCCGGGCGGCGGCCATCCCAGTGTTCCCACACAGTGGTGGCCCCCTGCAGCACCTGATACAGCCAGCGGGGTAATCTTTTTTCAACATCAGGTCATACGCCTGCTGCCAGCAGCCATTCTGGCTGAGCGCCGCGCAGAAATACGGTGTGCCCAAAAAGCCGGTAACCAAATGCCCGTTTTGTTGTTCCAACAGTTCCAGCAGGCGCTGGATCGTTTCTGCTTCCACTTTTGCGGGGTCAGGCCAAAGCGTAGGGCCAGAATATGGGCTGTCTGGGTCTGGGCGGTCATTGCACCATCCAGAGTAAAAAAGTTTGCGGCAAAATCTTGGGCTGCCTGGCGGTGAACCCCCGCATAAAGCTCTGCATCCTGCCGGTTGCCCAGTACCTCCGCCGCCAGCGCCAGCAGCTGGGCCGAAAGCGCATAGTACGCCTGGCTGGTCAGCGCCGTGGGGGTTGCGCCAAAATAACTGCCCGGTTCGGCGTCCAGCGCCACCCAGTCGCCCAGCTGCATCTTGAAATCAAACAGACCGTTTTGGGTGTTGGCGCGCATAAAATCCACCCAGCGCTTCATGCTGGGGTACTGGCTGCGCAGAATGGTATCGTCGCCATACATCTGGTACAGCACCCAGGGGATCACAGTCGCGGCATCGCCCCAGCCGGAAGCGCCATATGGGCAGTTTTTCATCAGCCAGTTGGCCTCGGTGTGGGTTTCCTCAATATTGGGCACCACATTGGCCACGCCGCCGTCCGGCAGCTGGTCCACGGCAAGGTCTTTCAGCCACTTGCTGTAAAAAGTCCAGGTATCGGCCAGCCAGCAGGCGGTCTCGCAAAAAATCTGTGCATCGCCGGTCCAGCCAAGGCGTTCATCGCGTTGGGGGCAATCGGTGGGCACATCCAAAAAGTTGCTTTTCAGCCCCCACAAAATGTTATGGTTCAACTGGTTCACCAGCGGTTCGGAACAGGTAAACTCCCCCGCCGGCCGCATGGCGCTGTGCAGCACACAGGCGGTAAAAATTGGCCGGTTCCGGTTTTCCCGGCCACTGCCACCACCAGCGCAGAGCGAATCCCATATAGGTAAACTGCGGCTGCCAGGTCACCGTTTGGCTGCGGGCAAAGGTATATTGCATGGTGGTGCGGGCTTTGCGCAGGTTGGCCAGGTAGGGGTTGCCATCGGCGTCCAGCTCCTCAAAGCAGCGCAGTTCAGCCGCCTGCCCGGCTGTACCCTGCACGGTAATTTCCACCCGGCCCGCCATGTTCTGGCCAAAATCCACCACTGTGCTGCCATCCGGCGCGGTAAACACCCGCTGCGCCGGGATGCGCTGCTGCACGCATACCTTGCCTGCGGCCTGGGCGGCCAGTTTGGCGGCAGGGTACGCCACGGTGTGCACGGCGTGCCAGCGGCCTGCGGGGGTGTTTTCCGGCGTTTCGCATTCGGCCCAGTGGGGCAGTTCCAGCGCGGCATCGTATGCTTCTCCGTGGTAAATCTCTGAGAATATCACGGGTGCCTTCGTTCCCTGCCATGCTGGGCCGGTGTTCACGGTTTCACGGGTGCCATCGGCATACACAAGGGTCAACTGCATGGCAAAGGCGGTGGTATCGCCATAGTTGTTGCGGGAGCGGGTCAGGCCCATCACACCCTTGTACCACCCGGCCCCCAGCATTGCCCCGGCCATGTTGAGGCCAGGGTGCAGCATGGCAGTGACCTCATAGGTCTGGTAGAGCAGGCGGCGGTTATAGCTTGTCCAGCCGGGGGTCATCTCATCGGTGCTGACCTTTTGGCCGTTGAGATAAACATTATACAGCCCAAGCGCCGTGGTGCAGGCATACGCGGCCCGCAGCCCCGGCTTTACGGTGAACGCCGCGCGCACCATTGTACCGGCGGAGGATTTCCTGCAGGTTTCGGGGGATTCCGCGCTCACAAACTCGGCTTTCCACTCGGCTGCCGGGTCCAGCAGGGCGGTGATGAACACCGCCGGTTCGCTCCACAGGGTCTGCTGGGGGCCAGCAGCGGTATCGGCCCAAACCTGCACACGGGCGTAATATTTTTGCAGCGATTGCAGCGTCAGGCCCGCCGCGTGCACCGCGGTGGAGTTTCCGGTTTCACAGGTTTCATCGTACAGCAACGCGGCAAAATCCGGGGTCAGGGCAACTTGCAGGCGGTACTGCGTCTGGCGGATGTTCCGGCAGTTCCCTTCCAGCTGCCAGCCGAACACGGGGGTATGGTCCAGCCCAACGGGGGCCCGCTCATGGTCAAACCAGAGGCCGGTCACAGTCAGCATGGTTCACTCCCCCTTTTGCGCCATATACTGGGCAAACAACGCCAGCTTGGCGTACAGATCATCCAGGATCAGACGGCTGTCGATCCCCTTATACACTCGGATGGGCCGATTGCGGCCGATGGCGGCATAAGTCTGGTCCGCCGTTACATAGGGCGCGGGCACCCAGTCAAACTGGAAGCGGTGTTCATACAGCAGCAGGCCGGGGGCGGGGTTATCGCCCAAAACCCAGCTTTCGCCCGTGCGGAACGCGCTGGCGCGGGATTCCGGCGTTTGGCTGTAAGCCACCAGCTGGTCAAACAGGTAGCGGCCCACGGCTCCCTGGGGGCGCACACGGTATTCCAGTTCCGCCATACTGACCGGCATCATCTCGTACACATTTTTGGGCACCTGCCACACCGGCATGGTGCTGCCAAACACCACGTTGACGGCGTTGACATCATTGCCCAGGTTGAACTCCGGCCCGCCCACAGGGTACGGTGCGCCGCCGATCCAGATTGCGGTCAGCCGGCCCGCAATGCGGGGTTCCTGCAAATAGGCGCTGGCCAAATCGGTCAGTGGGCCAAGCAGCAGCACAAACAGCGGGCGGGTATCCTCTTTCATCGCTTCACGGATGATCAGCTTCGCGCCTTCGCTGGGCACCGGGGTAGCGGCATCCGGCAAAGCGTGGGGCGCACCGTGCAGCACCGGAACCGTCAGCTGCATCAGGACCGTCAAATCTTTCAGACCCTGCCAGCTTTTCTGCATTCCGTTGGGGTCGCGGGTGCCAAAGTGGGCGGCCACCACGCCGACATTATCAAACTTGGGGCTCAACAGTGCCTGCACAACAGCAAACGGATCGTCCGCTTCGTTGCAAAGGTCGGTATCGGTAATTACACGCACCATTTTTTCTTCCGGCACGGGGAAGTTGTAGTGGGTACAGGTCATGCTTTCCTCCTATTTTATGTTCCGGGTGCTGCGGCTTGCAGTGGGGGGGGGCAGCAGCCCTTTTTCCATTAAAGTGTCGCGCATCTTCTACACAAAAACAGGGCGGCTCTGTGTGAACCGCCCTGTTTTGTGTTAGGGTGTATCTGAAAAGTCGAAAATATCGTCTATTTCTACAAACACAGCCGGATTTTACATTAAAAAGCCTTAAATCCTGCTTGTGTTTGCGAAGTATCCGTCATTTTATTGGGCAATACCGCATAATTCTAAGTGCCGATACGGCGAGCGAGGTGCGGCAGATGCCAAGCCAAAAGCGCAGATAATACTTTGTGTATTATCGAGCATTTTGGCAACGCAGATGCCGTGCCGTAGCCGCCGGAGCGGTGCTTAAGCCGTTAGGCGGGAATTGTGCGGTGTTGCCCTTGGTTTTCAGATACGCCTTAGCCCGCCAAAAAGGCCGCAAACTTTTTTGTGCAGTTCTTCCTCGCTCAGGGTTGGCTGTCCACCGTCAGTTCGCGCGCCAGGTTCAGGGCAAAAATACC
>ENA-OQAX01000149-OQAX01000149.1-human-gut-metagenome-genome-assembly--contig:-NODE-149-length-15761-cov-1.810029_pt1 | contig 15761 bp, 11 predicted proteins | sample MGYA00242741_ERZ504539 | MGnify/ENA primary metagenome ERZ504539 (study PRJEB26092, sample SAMD00036277) | human gut metagenome | host: Homo sapiens | study: EMG produced TPA metagenomics assembly of... | reverse complement strand
GGCAAATTCATATTGCTTGTTCACAGGTTGTAGAGCTGTTATTTTTCTTTTGAAGTCGATTTGCTGAACGCAATGTCTTCTTTCACAATACGACTATTGCCTGTAGGACGGACAGCCATAGCCTTAAAACGTACAATTTGTATTGATCTTCACCGGTTCTGTATAAAGCTGTGAAGCGGTAGTGGGATCTGTGCCATCCAATGTATAATATACCGGACAGTTGTCTACAGTAGACAAAGTAACATCCACCGTACCAGTTTCCGCATTAGGCTCAAACCGGGCAGACACATCAAACACATGCTTGGCATAATTATACTGATATACATCATATATCTTCACCATACGTACCAAACGCTGCAAGAAATCCTGATAATCCTTATGTTCAGGATTTGTCCATTGAATATCTGCCAAAGCGGCCATACGTGGTAATTCCATATATTCCACCTGACTAAATGTAGGAATATACTCAGTCCACAAATTAGCCTGTACACCTTTAATATATTTCTGTTCCTCCGGTGTCAGTGATGCCGGCATAGGTTCATAACTATACACACGTTCTAAAGGTAAGTAACCGCCAATGGCTTCCGGTTCCTGTTCCACATCCTTGCTCTGATAATAGTCAAAATACAAATAAGTATTCGGTGACATAATAACATCATGCTTCTGCTTGGCAGCCTCAATACCGCCACCTTCACCACGCCATGACATGACAGTAGCATTAGGAGCCAACCCACCTTCCAGAATTTCATCCCAGCCAATAATCTGACGTCCGTGGTCATTCAAGAATTTTTCCGCATGATTGATAATGAAGCTCTGTAATTTTTCCTCTGCCGTGTGGTTCTTGTCAGCCTTAATACCTAAAGCTTTGATACGATCCTGGCACTTTGGACATTTTGTCCAACGCACTTTAGGACATTCATCACCACCCACATGAATATATTCTGACGGGAAAATCTGAATAATTTCTCCCAATACATCATCTATGAATTTCAAGGTTTCATCATTTCCTGCACAAAGCACATCTTCCGATACTCCCCAGATTTTCCATACTTCGTACGGACCACCTGTACAGCCCAAGTTAGGATATGCAGCCAAAGCAGCCTGCATGTGTCCCGGCATATCAATTTCCGGTATAACCGTAATATGACGTTCGGCAGCATAAGCTACAATTTCTTTTGCTTCTTCCTGTGTGAAGAATCCACCATAAGGCTTGCCATCATATTTTCCCGAGTTATGTCCGATAACCGTTTCCGCTCTTTTAGAACCTATTTCAGTCAGTTCAGGACGACTCTTGATTTCGATTCTCCATCCCTGGTCTTCAGACAAATGCCAGTGAAAACGGTTGATGTTGTGCAAAGCCAGCATATCAATAAAACGCTTTACTGAATCTACCGGGAAAAAATGACGTGACACATCCAACATTGCACCACGATAAGAGAAACGAGGATAGTCATTGATTTCAACCGCCGGTAAAGCGATATCCACTCCTTGTGCTACCGGAATAGATTTACGCAACGTCTGGATGCCATAAAATACTCCGGCTTCCGTAGGTCCTGAAATAACCACTTGGTCGCTGGTTACCTTTAACTGGTATCCTTCAGGATTTTCAGCATTTCCACCTAATTGCAGGATTATTCCTTTGCCGTCTGTACCGGCTTGTACAGCCAATGACTTTCCGGTAAGATCTTTGATATAACTTGCCAAAAATTCAGCGTTCTTTTGCATTTTTTCATTGCCTTCCGGATACATTATCTTAGTTCCATTTGACAAAATAAACGGAGCAGCCTGATCCATTACCGAAATTTCCTGCGGTAACGGAATTATCTGATAATTTGCTTCTTTCACTTCTGTGTTACAGGATAAAAGCATAAAACCTGCCATTGTCAGCCCTGCAAGGCCCATTAAAGTTTTCATAATAGATATTAATTGATTAGTTAGTATCACTTAATTGCTTAATAGTTATATCAACCTTTTCATTCTTCTTCAGTTTATCTGAAGTAATAATCACTTTCTTTGTCTGTCCCGGCAACAAGTCAAAGAAGTTGTCAGTAAATCTCGCACCTTGAACAGGAATCTCTATGAACACATCCCTGGCCAGCTGTCTGGCAGACAGAGTCACTTCATATTTTCCATCCATCGGCTTCACTTTATAGCGGATCTCAGTCTTCGGAAGCTCCTGATCTTTTGCGTGGTTAAAGTAATAAATTTCTTCGGATAAAACCTCACCTTTCTTATTTTTTAATGTCATTAGAAGAAAAGTATTTTGAGGACTTGTTGTTATACCCGCATAAGGTTCCTTATAATATAAGGTGGAAGCATTGGCCGGAACCTCACCCTTGATACTCTTTTTAGTCAGAACTTTTCCATTAAAATCCATCACACGCAACAATAAAGTCACCTCTTTATCCGCTTCCAGCTTGTCCGACATAACATAAATATTCAAATCCTCCCCTTCCTTGACAGCATCTACCAATACCGGAGCAAAAGCTCTTTTTGCCTGATAATGCAACGCTTTCCAATTGCCATAATAATCAATGCTCGACCAGGAAACGACCGGCCAGCTGTCATTCAGCTGCCAATATAAAGTCCCCATACAATAGGGACGGTTACGACGATGGGCTTCCAAACCCTGGCGCACTCCTACCCCCTGCAAAACCAAACCCATATAAACCAACCGATCGAAATCTTCAGGCACTTTATAATACAGTCCCATAGTCTTCTTGATGAGGAAATTACCGATAGTGGCTTTTTGATGAGCATTCATCACCTCCGATTCCAATGCATAATCTTCCGGTGAGGCAAAAGTAGCAATCGTCTTCATTTCAGGAAATGCCTGAAAACCAAACTCACTCATAAAACGCGGAATTTCCGTATCCAGACTTTCAAACGGTTTCTGACCATACCAGATACCCCAATTATGGCTGTCGGCAATCTTCCAGCTTTCAGGACGTCCCCAATTGGCCTCGTACGGAGAACCATGCATATAGAAACGGTCCGGATCAAGTTCAGCTACTTTACGAGGCAACAACTCACGGAAAAGTTTGTCATAACCCTGCTTCATTCCTTCCATAATACCGGGATCAGTGTATTTCTTATCCCATCCCCAGTAGCGCATACCTTCATAAATTTCATTATTTCCACACCACATACCAGACTGGCATGGTTCCGTAAACGCTTGATATTATATTCCGCCTCGGCCTCTACCCGTTTCATAAAAGCAGGATCGGACGGATAAGTAGTGCAGGCAAAAAATAAAAATCCTGCCAAACTAAAATTCCATTCTCGTCCGCCGCCTGGTAAAAAAGCATCATCCTCATAAATTCCTCCACCCCATACACGAATCATATTCATATTGGCATCTTTCACATCCTTGAACAACTGGCGGTAACGTTCTTCAGTAATGTTAGGCAGCAAAGCATCATCCGGGATAAAATTCGCGCCTTTGGCAAACATAGGTTCACCATTGACTACAAAATAGAAGGATTCTCCCTGATCGTCTTTTTCTTTCACCACCTTTATTGTACGGAGTCCGATACGCTCTTTTTGAGAAGCTATCACTTTACCATCCACCTTTATTACGGCTTCAAAGTCATACAATGCAGGTTCCCCCCAACCATTAGGCATCCATAAATGAGGCTGCCGTATCTCTATGGGAAGAAGAATATGGTTTGTTCCCGGCTGCAATGTCACCTCTTTCTGTTCGGTTACCTTTTCACCCTCCTTATAAGAATAAGCAACGGTTACTTCCGCTTTCTGAGGAGTTGCAGAAACACTGTTTACAGTCAGGCGGTTTTCAACTTTCGCCAGATCTTTTGTTACCGAAGCCTGACGTACATAGTAATCATCAATGCGTGCCACATCATAGAAAGTCAGTGTCACAGGCCGCCAGATACCACTGGTTACCAAGCGGATTCCCCAATCCCAGCCATAACTGTAAGGCGCTTTACGGCTATAGATACTAACCCGCTTATCACTATGATCATTATCAGCAGGATAATCAAAACCATTGGTTTCCCATTGGGGTAAAGTTTGCTTGACAGGTGAATGAAACAGAATCTGCAAATGGTTTTCTCCCTTCCGCAACACCTCTTTTACCGGAAGAGTATAGCCGACAAACATATTGTCCGTACGTTCCAACAAAGAGCCGTTCAGATAAATATCCGCATACGTATCCAACCCTTCCAAAATCAACAAGGCAGCATCCCGCGAGAGTTGCTCATCCGTCACATTAAAAGTAGTTTTATAAACCCAGTCCTCATTCTCTACCCACTGCACTTTTTGCTCATTCATCCCATAAAATGGATTGGGCAGCTTATTATGAGAAATCAAATCCTGATGCACCGTTCCGGGCACCGTAGCCGGCAACCATTCATTCCGGCCGACCTGGGCGAACTCCCATCCCTTATCAAGACTCAGACTCTCTGACTTCTTATACTCCTTTGCACTGAGCATCATCGGAAAGCATCCTAACATCATCAAAACTTTTAATGTTTTCTTCATCTTACCTATCTTTATTAATTCATATACTATTCAGCCCGGAATGTGGATGCAGGCAAACCGGCGCCATTTACCAGATTGGCACGGGTAAATGGCTGCCATCCGTAACGAACCGTTTCCGGCTCTTTCACCTTGTCACTCCATACTTTTATTTTACCGTTTTCAACAACAGCCTGTGCCGGATAAAATAATCCATCATCACCTGCCACTTCGAATGTACGAAGCGGTTTCCCATCCGAAGTGGACAACTTCTCCGCATAATCAAAAGAAATATAAGCCGCACCTCCACTAAATACGACTGATTTATAAAGCGGTCCCGAAGGAATGACATTTTTATATCCGTATGTTTTATTCAAAGCCCATGCAGCCAACCGTTCACCGACTTCTCTTTTCTGTTTTGGGATGTACGTCCAATGAGTCTCCCCTATCTGAACTGACAGCCATACCGGTATGAGGAATCTCCGCCATCAAACGACGCTGGCTATCACGGAACCAAGTCCATGACGGACGGTCTATACTGGACAATTGGACAAAATAGAATGGAAGTTCCGCATCCCCCCAATTCTTGCGCCAACTTTCCACCAACAATCTGAACAACCTTTCATGAGCCTCCCGATTATGGGCATTAGACTCACCCTGATACCAAATAAAGCCTTTGACCGGAAACTGTTCCAAAGGACGGATACCCGATTCATACAAATAACAAGGCTCATAAGGATGGCGTTGCAATTTATTGGAAGACTGCTTTACATTCAAGGCAGCACGCCCACGCACCCAGTCTTGGATAAAATCATTCTGCATCCAATTACGTAAAATAGCCGGGAAATGATATTCCAATGTACTACGGTCTATCCATGCTTCAGTAGGAGATCCGCCAATGGCATTGCAAATCAGTCCTACAGGGACTTGCAAACTATCCTGCAATTTCTTTCCGAAATAGTAAGCCACCGCCGAGAAATTACCGGCTGTTTCAGGCGAACAAACTGTCCACCGTGTATCCTTATAATATTGCAGATGATTCAATGAATCGAGTACCGAAGCATCCCACTCCACCGCATCCGTACGCCAACGGGCTTTCATATCATATAAACGGATATTGCTATTTGCAGCTTGAGGAACATCTTTGTGCGGCAGTCGCACTCCAATTCAGATAAAACTCCATATTCGATTGTCCGGAACAGAGCCACACTTCTCCCGCCAACACATTTTCATAGACCAGTTTCCGTTTTTCTGTAGAAACAGTCAGCGTATATGGACCGCCCGCCTTCAATGGCCGGACATCCACCGCCCACTTTCCATCTGCTCCCGTCACAGCCTGAAGTTGCTGCCTGTCTATGGAAACAGTTACTTTCTCACCGGCATCCGCTTTTCCCTGAATAGTCAGCAGACGTCCATGCTGCAATACCATATTGTCCGTATAAATTTCCGGCATTTGCAAACCGCCAAAATCACCGGTTATGCCTTCATACACCGTTTTTGCCAAGACAGCCGCACCTTCCTTATCGGGATGGACAGCATCGGGCAACATAAAAAGGATATGGATATAAAAGGTGCATGAAAATCTATCAACTGTACTTGTGCGTATTTCGCTATCGTTTCTATAGCCAGCTGAATCTCATCATGCCAGTCGCGTGTGCCGGACTCAAACCGCGGATGGCGGTCGGCAATCGGAGTCAGACGGGCAATCAAAATACGACATTCAGGATTCGCCACTCTGAACGAATCAATCAGTGCACGATAATCCGCTATAAAAAAATCACGGTAATTGGGCCAATCACGCGGATCTGTATCATTCACTCCTAAATGAATAACCACTACATCACCGGCAAAAGCCAATGCATCCTTAAACTCTTTCTGTTGCATAAAAGGCCGGTGTCCCTTGTTCAGCAACGTAGCTCCCGGCTTTCCAAAACGCTCCACCGTATACCCTTCACCCAGCATTTGCTGTAACCGGGCAGGATAGGACTCCTTATCAGGATCGGATACACCTATGCCATAGGTAATGCTATTACCTACACAAGCAACCTTCACCCGCTTCCGTGCAAATGAAACGGTACAAAGAAACAAACATAAAATCAGTATTAATGTCTTCTTCATTTCTGGTCAACATAAGGTTTTACAATATCACGCCACAGCAAGTATCCCTTTCCTAATAAATGTAATCCGTCATTAGTATATACTGGATTCATCTTGCCTGTCTCTTTCTCCACAAAATGACTATACAAATCAATATAGGCAGCTCCTTCCTTTACCGCCAATGGTTCCAACAATCATTAATTTGTTTTACCACCTGCCAGCGTGATGTATGCCCGTTAAACATACCGTAACAATCATTCACCGGCAATACACTTTGCAAATATAATTTTGTTTTTGGAGATTCTTGCTTTATTTTCCGAACAATCATACTTATTTCTGAAATAATTTTATCCGCAGACGTTCCCCGAGAAACATCATTGATACCGATCAATAAAAAAAATCTTTGCCGGTTTTCCCTTTACAATCGGATCCAAACGGTCATATACCCCCATACAGATATCTCCACTGATACCCCTGTTCTTCACATTCTTATTTTGGAACAACTCAGCCCACTCGCAACCGTTGGTAATACTGTTCCCTAAAAAAATAATATCTTTTGAAGTAACCGGAAGTTCTTCAAACAAAGTCGCTCTCTGCTCATAAAAAGTAGAATACTTGCGTTCCTGAGCAAACTGGGATAACGCTAACAATAATCCCAATAACAATAAGACAATACGTTTTCATTTTATTTTTGTTTATCTGGTGAATAAATCAATCCCTCTGCCGCCCTTTCTCCGTCAGGAGTCACAAAGACAGCAGTAAACATCCACTTCACAAGACGCGTCTGTCCATCCTGAACTTACCGACAGGTAATTTCAGGAACACTTTATTCCAACCCTTATTTAAATGCACAGCCAGCGGAGAACGTGCCACACAATTTTCATTTCCTAATGGAATTTCATTACTCTTCACCTGATGGGTTGCTGTCCATACAGGAGGCATTATCTCCCTATCATTAATCCAAATACGGCTACCTTTTATAATCCCATTTACCTTGCAGCGGAGCCAGATCCATCTCCGAACGGCTATAATTCTGAAATTCTGCCCATAACCCCACTTCCTGATCTTTAGGAGAATATACCCAAGTATATGCATACGCGGTATGATCCTCTTTAGGATCGGCATAAATCCGGGAACAAACGTCCCCCAGACATGGCGTAAATAAATACCTGCCCCTATTGCCTGACGTACACCATACGTATTCCCGTTATAATGATAGGTATCCTTTAATTCCTGTTCAGGCGGGAACACCTTATCCATATCTCCCCCCATTAGGAAAAGCATCCGTAATATTCCATTTTACATTAGTCTGTTTTACATAGGCGAAAGGATATCCTTTAAACGTATGCTCCTTATGCCACAACATACGCTTTTCAAAATCAGCGAATTCTTTGAATGCTTCCGTGTCTTCGGGTGGAAGTATCGTACCCAGTCCGTCAAAATATTCCGTACCTCCCCCTCTCCAGGCACGCTCGGCAATAGCAAGCATATTGGGATACAAGCCATTTTCAATAACCAGATTCCACTCATTGTCAATCAAACGATCGTGCCACAAAGCCAATATAGTTCCCGCAATGTCCTCACTGCCTTCTGCCTGATCATAAATACGGCTGTTGTACAAAGCTACAATATCACCGAAAACATCAAAATGATTCAGATAATGAAATTTGGAATCGATAGCAGGAATACCCGGTTGCGCCTTTCCACGGTAACTCCACAAATGTGTCATATCTATTTCCCCCGGTTTATAGTGCCAGCCCGGATTCCAGGATATTACTTTTTTCCCTTTTGAGCGTACATACGCCACCATTTCGGGTACAAAATGCGGATTGGTAAACTCCACCTCATCCGTACCTATATGTAAATAAGGCACATCAAATGTCTCACACACCTCATCCAGCAACAGTTTCAATATTTTCATCCCTTCCGGACTTTGCATATCATGGCGGAAAGCACGCACAAAGGCAGCACTATGCCCTGGCATATCTATCTCAGGAATCAACAACACCTGATGTTTCTTACAAAAATCCACCAAATCGCGTGCCTCTTCCAGCGTATAATATTTACCCGGCATACGGATAGTATTCACACTATCATTCAGCATAGGAAAAAATTTTTACTTTCCAATCTCCATGCCTGGTTTTCCGTAAGATGCCAATGAAATACATTAATCTTAAACCGGGATAAAATCTCTATCTCTCTTTTCAATTCTTCCATTGAAATATAACTGCGTCCCACATCCTGCATAAATCCGCGTATCCGGAATGCCGGCCAGTCTACAATCTCACATCCGGCAACAGAACTTCTCTTCCCTTTTTTCCGTTCCAATTGCCGAAGTGTCTGCATAGCCCAATACACTCCCTGTTCTGTTACAGCCTCTATCTTTATCCGCTTGTTTGAAACAGAAAGACGATAGGCTTCAGCCCCATTTAACCTGGCCTCCTCAATAGACGGAACCAGTTCCACTTCAATCACCGATGACGAGTGTTCAACAATCTCACCACCTGCATTCATGATAAAAAACTTCCCACTCCGGCCTCAACACCGGAGTAGAAAGTTTCACCTTTCCCATAGTAAGTTCTTCTCCGTATCCTTATACAACTGAGGTTTAGGAAGTAACGAGATACTGGTTTGTGCCATAGTTACAGCACAAACCAGTATCATACCAATAAAACTAGAAAATCTGCGTTTCATTATTTATTTGGTCTTAATAATATCTTTCAGCTTTATCGCTTGGAAAGTCATGTGGGCCACACTGCTTTCATATAAAATTCCTACTGTTTCCTTGTCAATCATAGTCAAGCAGCTGTATCCCCAACCCCAACCGGCATCCAGCAGCAATTGATTCTCGGGCAACCAAGTCACCCCACCATCCAGACTTGCTTTGATGGTAATGCTATGACGGTTCTTGGCATCATTCGGATTAGAGAACAAAAGGATGTCTTTACCCAATACATTCTCTTTAGCTTTAACACTAATCAAACTGGCCATACAAACCGGTTCCTGTAAGGCTGTACGTGAAGACTCATGTTCTTTCCATGTTTTACCTAAATCTGTAGTTGTAGAAACGGCACGACTGCCACCACGATTATCACGCATATTCAGCATCAGCACTCCCGGTTCCACTTCCGCTACCTGAGATTCAGTTGTATTAGTGCGTGCCAATGTACTGATATTCCAGGTTTTTCCATGATCCTTACTGTATATAATACCGGCATTAGGAATACGGTCATTGCCAATATACTGGCTGGCAAAGACCAATGTTCCATCTTCCATAGAGATACCTCTACCGGGACCTTGCAGCAAGAAATACCATGACGGATCTTTCACCTGTTCTGTTATATTCATAGGCTCCGACCAGGTCTTACCATCATCATCACTTTTCACCATCATTAATTGTGCTGTATGATTACGGTCCATGCCTGTTTGTGAATTCCACCACGCACGCCCATTTCCCATACCATGTGTCCAGGCAGCGACAATCCAGATAGTTCCTGTCTTCTTATCAACCAAAATGGCCGGATCGCCTACTCCATTCTGTGCTTTAGGCAACCCATCATATTCACCAAATGCCATCGGAATGCGCATTTTCTCCCCAAGTCTGACCTCCGTCCGTACTTCTGCTCAGACCTATTTCCACATACTCCTGTAAATCCGCACTATTATTATAGCGTACATCATATACCCCCAACAAGGTTCCTTTATTTGAAGTGACCAACCCGGGAATACGATAGGCAGCAGCCCCGTCATCACCGGCATGGCGCACGCTACCCCCATATAATGGGTATCCGCCTTACGAACTATCTTCAAAGGAGCAATCTGTCCGTCAATCTTAGCTTCCACCACTTTTTGCCGACACTTTAGACAAGATAGAAGCAATAGGCTTCATTTGCAGGCTAATCCAAAAATAATTCACTCCCGGAAACAATTTTTGGTCAGCTTTCAATACAACCTCACGCTTCGGGGCCTTCACTTCCGACTTCAAAACGGAATAAGAAGTATTGGCAGCCAATGTTTTTCCCGGAGTATTATTAGATATATAATCTACCGGAGCAAAATAAGTCTTTCCCCTCCTCTCCACGCTTTCAGTTCCACCATAATACAGTTTCACAGATTCAATTTCATTCAAATTCACGTCTTTGCCGAAGTCCAACTTCACTTCATTCAGCATCTGACTTTGAGTAGCCTCTATACGTAAATGAAACAACTCATTATCCTGCCTTTCAATCAACACAGGAATCCGGGTTTCGCGGACAACAACCGTATCTGCCGCCGCACTCAACTTGAAGGGTGCTAATATAAAAACAACAATTAGCAATAATAAGCTAGGGTTTCTCATAATATTTATAATTTTACGGGTGTAAAAATAAAAGTTTTTATTGAAATTAGAAAATAAAAAGACGGTTTCTTTATTAATTTCATAAAGAACACCGTCTTTTTATGCAATTAAAGATTCTTATCTGACAAAAATTTAATAACCAACCGTTTGTTTCAACAATGGATTATTAGTAAGAGCTCCTTGGTTGATAGGCCAAAGCAGACGGGCAGGCTCCGCCGGAGTATAGTCAAGCACGTACGAATCGCCAACGCCTCAAGTCATACCATCGTTTACCTTCCAGCATAAATTCAAACAAACGTTCCTGCAAGACAGCATCCGCCGGACGCTTATCGACTTCCTGATTGGGAAACCCCACTGTTGAAGCATCATACGCATCACCAAACGCACGCCGCGCACCCGGTTTATCTCTGTAGCCGGATCCTCACCCAAAAGCACTTTCGCCTCAGCCAGCATCAATAGCAAATCCGAATATCTATAAATAGGATAATCATCACATCTCACCCGTGTACTCCCATTCATAACTCCCCAATACTTATGCGGATACACCCCTACCAATTCCAACTTGCCATTTTCCACCTTATTATATACATCTTTCAATGTAACGTCACGACGGGTGTCTCCCGGCAGAAACTTCTTGAAGTTTTTCCAATTTCACCATCAGGCGCATGATACCGAAATTATTCTCGACAGACGTATTTATCAAAGTACCATCCGCATTATAGAATTTCCCTAAATAATCAGCCTGTGGAAACAAATCATTATTTCCATTCCACAGATTGTATTCAAACAATTCATTATGAATGGTAAAGATAATCTCTTTATTACCTTTATTATCATAAGCAAACACTCCCTGATAAGTATCCATCAAGTCCAGATTGCTACGGCTGATATTATTCTGTATGTCAACCAACGCATTCTTTGCTGTCCGGGCATCTCCTTCTCCCCCCGTCACGATGGCACTCCACAGATTATACATCCGCTTTCAGCATCAATGTGGTCAGCCTTTGACCACAGCGATTTTTTTTCCTTTTATGGTATAATCGGATCCAAAATAGCTTAATGAAGATTCTATATCTTTTTTTTACCAGCTCAAAGATTTCGGCAGCCGGAGTCGCCGCCTTTGCCAGTTTACCCACTTCAAAACCCAGGCTAGGCTCTTCCGTAAACACGACATCTCCCCATGAACGATATAGCTGATACATATAGTAAGCACGCAATCCATACACCTGTCCCAAATAATAATTCCTGGCACTTTCAGTCAGCACATCCGTATGAAGAGTTCTGCTGATAAACAAGTTCATCTGGTTGATATTCTGATACAAATCACCAAACCCGCTGATTCCGGGATTCTCCGCATTCAATGTATTATAAGGAAAACGTTCCATCCCCTGGGTAGCTTCTCCACCGAAAGGAATTCCCCCAAAGACATCACTTCTTGCCTCACCCAACAAAAACATATTCCACGAATGGCTCCTGAAGCGAACTATGCAGTCCAAAACAAATGAATCAAACTGTTCCGGAGTTTTCCAGTAATTCAAGTCAGTGATATCGCTCACCGGGTCCATATCCAACGAAGTACATCCACCGGCCAACATAGCCGATACGGCAAAAGCAATATTATCTTTTTTTATGTTCATACCTTTTCTTTTTTACACATTAAAATGACAATTGTAAACCAAACAGGACGGTTCTTGGTGTAGGATAGCGTCCATTGTCTATACCGCCACGACCATTTGCCTGAATATCCATAACCGGTTCCGGAGAAGTTCCATCATATCCGGTAATATAGAATAAATTCTGTCCCGTAACATACACGGACGCATCGATCAAGAACACCTTATTTATAAGATTCTTCGGGAATTTATAACTCAAGGTTACCTCACGCAGACACAAATAATCCCCCTTTCATAGAAAGTAGAGTTATTATTGTTCAGATTCGTTGTACCATTATTGGAACGGGTAATGTTCTTTTTCGCATTCTGGTCGGCCCAATAGAATTTAGGAATACTAGTTTCCGTATTGTTTTCAGACCACGAATTTCTGACATCCGTAATCAAATTGAACGACCCGTTATACTGCCCCAAGATTCTTGCTTTCAAATCATTGTAAATGGTATGACCCACCGCATAGTCAAAACGACCATACAAAGACCAGTTTTTATAGTTCAGCGTGGTAGAAAAACCACCGGTCCATTTCGGATAAATATTACCCACCACCTGACGGTCGTATGAATTTATAACATTATCCCCATTCTTGTCATCCCACAGTACATCTCCCGGCTCAATGGGTTTCCATCCCGGTTTACCCGCATATTCGGCAGCCTTATTCGGCCCATACAGGTTGGCAACCTCATCCACAAAATCACCGGCATGATTTCTCACATCATCCCAGTCACGCAAGATACGCACTTGTTTATAAGCAATGATATCACCCAAGCTTTTTCCTTCTTGAATGCCGCCTACCCAAACAACGAGTTGGATTTTGGATCCCATACCTGCTCACCCCCCTGACGGTTGTTCACATTCCCGTTAAAAGGCAGCTTCTTCACCATATTCTTCACAAACGAAGTATTAGCGGTGACATCCCACGACCAGTCCTTCCTTGTCAGCAGATTCACCTTGGCTTCCAGTTCGAAACCACGGTTGCTGATAGTACCCAGATTCGTTTTGAACGAGGGAAATCCTGTATATTCCGGCAAATTCACATCAGTCAGCAAATCGGAAGTCGTGCGGTCATAATAGTCCATAATCATATGAATACGATTATTGAAAAAGCCCAAGTCAAGCCCCAGTTCAAAACGTATGGCTCTTTTCCCAAACGCAATTTACTATTGACCACCCCTGTATTCAAATAACCCAGATTACCATTATAAGCACCTACCGAACCATATTTACCATATACATCAAAATTACCGATACCGTTTACATTACCGTTCAACCCATAACTGATACGCGGTTTAATCAAGGATACTACTTCCGCAAACTTTGAATCTTTAAAGAAAGCTTCCTCATGCACATTCCAACCGGCAGATATACCCGGAAAAAATCCCCAACGATTGTCGGACAATTTGGAAATACCGTCATAACGGGCTACCAAGGACACCATATAACGATAATTATAATCATAGTTAACACGGGCGAAACCGGAAAGAATGCGATATCCGGTTTTGACAGAAGTAGTATAAGTACGGTTAGTGCCCGCATTTAAAGTAGGTATATCATCTGTAGGAGCACCGGAAACACGCGCTTCCAGGTTCTGATACTGATAATCAAAATACTCACCACCTGCCATGGCATTGATATTATGTCCGCTAAAACCTTTTTTATATTCCAGAGTCAATGCATGCTGTTGTTGAAAAACTTTTGTATTTGTTTGAGAAGCATTACGATTGGTATTGGGAGCTTGTCCTATCTGTTGATATTTCTTTTCAAACAGTTCAAACTGACTGTCTGTATAATACATAGAACTGTTTCCATTCAGGAACAATTGCTGCGGAAGGATTTCCAAAGCAAAACCGATATTAAACGAAGTCTTACGGTTCGTTGTAGAACGAGTCAGTTTATCTTTCCAATAATAAGGATTACCATCCTGATTACTCCATCCGGCAGCAGGACTTCCATCCTCATTCCACGGGTTCCAAGTGGGAAACATACTCATAGTACGATAGAACAACTCATACTCTCCCGTTTCTCCATTCCAAGGGCTTTTCAGATCGTAAGTCCATAAATCGGGCATCTTGGACCATGAAAAACTACCACCGGCATTCACTGTCAAAATAGGTAACAATTTATACGAGCCGTTGATAGTTCCGTTCACACGCTGATAATTGGTGGAAATAATCTGACCATCTTCTGAATAGTATCCCAAAGATGAAGAAAATGTTCCTTTGTCATTACCTCCCGACAGATTCAAATAATGATCTTGGGTAAACGCGGCATTACGGAAAGTCAGGTCATGCAGTTCACCGGCATGATTTCTAAAAATCAAAGTTTTATCAGGATCTGTAGGGTCCGCCATAAAATTGCCATCCTTCATTCAATAAATGCTTGTTGGCCTCTGTCATGAAAGCCAGATCCACTCCGGAGTTAACTCCAAAACCTTTCTGGTTCTCCATACTTGTACCGCCATTGGTACGCTGCCATCCCAACGTTGATAATACAAATAGTCACCGGCATCCAGATATTTATATCCTTCACGCGCAAAGTTCACACCGCCTTTGAACTTGTAAGTAATCTGTGTTCTGCCTTCCACCCCTTTCTTGGTTGTCACCAGAATCACACCATTATTGGCACGGGCACCATAAATAGCTGTGGAAGCCGCATCTTTCAACACCTGTATGGATTCAATATCCGAAGGATTGATATCATCCATGGAACGCACAAGGCCATCCACCACGACCAACGGACCTTCCAGATTCTTGTTTATGGAAGCACCACCACGCAAAACGATATTGGGCGAACTACCCGGTTTACCCGAAGTATTTGTCACACGCAATCCGCTGACAGTTCCCTGCAAGGATTGGGCCGCATTACTCATAGCTGCATTTTGTAATACTTTATCATCCAACTTTGAAATAGAGTTCGTCATCAACGAACGTTTCTGACTCATTCCATAACCGGTCACCACGACCTCATCCAGCATTTCTGCATCTTCTTTTAAAAATAACCTTGTAGGTGTTTGGCACTCCCACTACAATTTGTTGTGTTTTGTAACCTATATAACTCACATCCAGTTTTGCCCCCACAGGCACTTGGATAGTAAAGTTACCGTCTACATCAGTTATTGTACCATTTGTTGTCCCCCACCTCCAGGACACTCGCTCCGATAATGGGTTCACCGGTGGCATCTA
>ENA-OQAX01000148-OQAX01000148.1-human-gut-metagenome-genome-assembly--contig:-NODE-148-length-15843-cov-4.936307_pt1 | contig 15843 bp, 17 predicted proteins | sample MGYA00242741_ERZ504539 | MGnify/ENA primary metagenome ERZ504539 (study PRJEB26092, sample SAMD00036277) | human gut metagenome | host: Homo sapiens | study: EMG produced TPA metagenomics assembly of... | reverse complement strand
CGGCACGGCGGACGAGACGTCCTTTGTTTCGCTCCTGATTACCGAAGGGGAGGGGCGCCTGACCTGCGGCGGCGAACGGTGCAGACAAAAGGGCGACAGTTTCTTTATCACGGCGGGCAGCGGTGCCTATGCTTTAACGGGCAGCTGCAAAGCCTGCTGACAACCGTTTGATTATTACCAAAGCAGAGTGAACAAGAACCCCGGCCTGCTGTGCAGCCGCGTATGCGGAACGCCGGCTGCGCCAAAACGGAGGCAGGGGAACCATGAACACAATAAGCTGCGTTTCTCCTTCAAATCCCTGTCCGGATGGTTCCCGGGCAGGGATTTATTGTTGTTGGAAATAAAAACGCAAAAAATACAATTTGTATATTTATCGAAAAACAAAACAGAATGAGCGATACGCGCGGCAAAACGATTCGTCACAATATGCAAAAAAGCGCCTGAATATTTGTCAAACATGTCAAAAATTGACCTTGCCCCCGGTGGGGGAGTCTGCTATACTTGTGAAGCATGAAAAAATGGGAGCCGGGATGTCTGTGCAGCCCGGAAAAGCAAAAAAAGATAACGATAAGGTGTCTTGTTTTGCGCAGGGCGGTAGTGGGGGCACTGCCGGACAAAAGAGGAAAGCATAAATGAAACTGATATTTGAATTTGCCCGCATTGCGGCGTTCTGCTTTGCGGGGGAGGTTTGCCACCTGGTGCTGCCGCTGCCCATCCCGGCCAGCGTGTACGGGCTGATGCTGCTGCTGGCGGCGCTGCGCTTTGGGGTGGTCAAACTGGAGCAGGTGCGCACGGCGGCGCTGTTTCTGACCGGCATTTTCCCGCTGCTATTTGTTCCGGCGGCTGCGGGCGTGATGGATCTGTGGGCGGATTTACAGGCCATGCTGGTGCCGGTGCTGCTGGCCTTGATCCCCATTACCATTTTGGTCATGACGGTGTCCGGCTGCGTGACTCAGCGCCTGGCAGAGCGGAAGGAGAAAAAGCAATGATCACACAAGTTCTGGAATCTTCCGCCGTATGGGGCGTGCTGCTCACGCTGGCTGCGTTCGGCCTGGGGGTGCTCATCAACAAGCGCACCGGTCAGGCAATTTTCAACCCGCTGCTGTTGGGCACGGCGTTTGTCATCGTGGTGCTCAGCGTGTTGAACATCCCCTATGATACATACGCTGCCAGCGCTTCGCCCATCAGCTACCTGCTGCTGCCCGCAACGGTCAGCCTGGCAGTGCCGCTGTATGAAAAATGGGATCTGCTGTGCAAAAATCTGGTAGCCATTGTGGCCGGTGTGCTGGCCGGAGTTATGGCCAGTCTGTTCAGCGTGCTGGCACTGGCCCTGCTGCTGGACCTGAACCATGAGCAGTACATCACCCTGTTGCCCAAGTCCGTTACCACTGCCATCAGCATGGATGTTTCCCGCGAGCTGGGCGGCATTGCCACCCTGACGGGCGCCATTGTGATTTTGACCGGCATTGTGGGCGCGCTGGCGGCGGAAACCGTCTGCAAGGTGTTCCGCATTACCAACCCCATTGCCAAAGGCATCGGCATTGGTACGGCGTCCCACGCCGTGGGCACCAGCAAGGCGCTGGAAATCGGCGAAGTGGAAGGCGCGATGAGCGGCCTTTCCGTTGCTGTGGCCGGTATCATGACCGCCGTGCTTTGCCCGCTGTTCTCGGAATTGATTCACTAAATACAGAGGCCCGCCCGCGCATCACCTGGTTTGTGGTGCGCGGGCGGGCTGTTTGTATGCCGCCGGACGGCGGGAAACGGCATTTTTGCAAGTTTTTTGCCCGGCAGCGGGGGCAGCTCTTGCCGCGCGGCGGGTTCTATACTATAATAAATAAGCTGTTTGTATGTGCAAAATACAGAGAAAAAAGCGCAGCGCCGCCCGGCAATAGAGGGCTGGAATGTGCGACGCTGACGGAGAGAGGATCATAAAATCATGGGATTTTCGTTTGTGACAGAAATTCCTTCCCCGGATGTCATTCGGGAAAGGTTTCCCCTTGCGCCGGAACTGGCCGCCCGCAAAAAAAGAGCGGGATGAAGAAATCAAAAAAAATCATTACCGGCGAAAGCGACAAGCTCCTGGTCATTGTCGGCCCCTGCTCGGCGGATAACGAGGAAGCCGTTGTGGATTATGTGTCCCGTCTGGTCAAGGTGCAGGAGAAGACGAAGGACCGCCTGGTGATCGTTCCGCGCGTGTACACCAACAAGCCCCGCACCACCGGCGAGGGCTACATGGGAATGATCCACCAGCCGGACCCGGAAAAGAAGCCGGATATGCTGGAGGGAATTCTGGCCATCCGCCATATGCACATGCGCGTATTGCAGGAAACCGGCTTTTCCACCGCGGACGAGATGCTCTATCCCGAAAACCTGCGTTACCTTTCGGACATTATGTCCTATATTGCCGTGGGTGCCCGCTCGGTGGAAAACCAGTTCCACCGCCTGGTGGCCAGCGGCTGCGATGTGCCCGTGGGCCTGAAAAACCCCACCAGCGGCGATTTGACCGTTATGCTCAACTCTGTTGTGGCGGCCCAAGTGCCCCATGACTTTATCTTCCGCGGGTGGGAGGTCCAGTGCCCCGGCAACCCGCTCAGCCACACCATTCTGCGCGGCGCGGTGAACAAGCACGGCCAGACCATCCCCAACTACCATTACGAGGATCTGCGCCTGCTGTATGAGCTGTACATGAAGCGCAACCTGAAGAACCCCGCCTGCATTGTGGATACCAACCACAGCAACTCCGGCAAGCGGTATATGGAGCAGATCCGCATTGCGAAAGAGGTTCTGCACAGCCGCCGCCATTCGGACGACATCAAGAACCTGGTCAAGGGCCTGATGATCGAAAGCTATATTGAGCCGGGCAGCCAGAAGATCGGCGAGCACTGCTATGGCAAGTCCATCACGGACCCCTGCCTGGGCTGGGACGATACCGAGCGACTGCTGTACGATATCGCAGAGCTTTCTTAACCGATAAAATTACAAATAAGGCATGCACTGCCGGAAACTGAACAGAGGTTCAGCCGGGGCGGTGCATGCCTTTTGTGTTGCGGGGGATAATCGATAAAAATCAGTACAGCATGGTGTCATCATCCACGCGGTACACATGGCCGTCTTTTTCATACACTTCAATGTAATAGTCGCCGTCCGGGGATTTTTCGGACCAGGTTTGCTGTTCAGACACAGAATTGTTCTGAGAATCCGAAGATGCAGAAGAAGCGGAAGATTCCGAATTATTTTATTCTATATTAGTGCTGGATACTGTCGGGGTCAAAGTTGCGTGCCATCAAGGCAGAGATGGCGGGCAGCGCGGCAGCAATCAGGGCTTTGTCATGGTTAGGGGTCAGGCGGGTGGCGGAATCAAACAGCATGGTGTTTTCCTGTTGCGGGGTGCTGGCGGGCCAGGTGGGAATGCCGCTGTGCTGCGGGTTTCCGGTGCGGGCAAAGGCCAGAACGGCATCGAAAATCTGCTGTTCCAGCTGCGGGGTCACGCCGGAAATATTGGCAGAAGGCACCAGCTCAGTATTATGGAAAACAAACGGGATATCGGAACAATGCCATGGGGCGCGGCCGCCCTCAATGGTGAAATCCTGATTGAAGAAATAGCTCCACACCGGGCCGGTTTCCGCCCGGCGGCGGATATAGCGCATGGTCGGCTCCCGGAACAGTACATCCAAAAACGGCAGGTCGGCGGCGCTGCGTTCGGGGTAGGCGGCGTGGAACAGCGGCAGCAGGGCAGGGGTTTGCTGCCGCAGGAACTGGACCGCCGCAGCGACCAGGTGTTTATTCGAGATACAAGATTAGACAAAGAGACAGTCTATAAGTGGTGGAATATAAAAAAATAGGTTGTATCAAATTTCATTACAGCTTTATTTCTCACGCTTTTCTCATATAAATTGATTTGTCATGTAAGACAAATCGTTCATTTTCTTGATAAATCGCTTACCCTCATCGCTTTGAAGCATGAAAGAAACGCCGCCCGCCATACCAAAAATTCTAACTGATTCAGCATTTCCACATCCATTCCGAGGAACATCGTATTCCAAACGCTCAGCAAATCGCCATGTGATACTACAATGATACATTCATCATTACTTGCCATTATCTCGTCAAAAAGAGGTTTTAAGCGATTCCATTCGTCTCGTCTACTCTCAGCATCAGAAAACATCCTGTCATCAATGGTTTTCTCTTGAACCTCAATGTTCTCACGAAGCCACTGAACAGATTTGCCAACGCATTTACCTAAATTGCGCTCTCGAAGTTCCGTTCTAATGTTAGGTGTGATTCCCATATGCTTTGCGACAATTTCAGCGGTGTGCTTTGCTCGCAGAAGATCGGAAGCATACATAACAATTTTGTGACCGGATAACTGCTTTGCTAACTTCTGCCCTATTCTTTCAGCCTGTTCAATGCCTAATTCAGAAAGATCCCAATCTGTCCAAGAACCCACCATACCATTTGTGTGGTGAATTGATTGCGTGTGCTGAATAGTAATAATCTGTTTCATATTGTTATACCTCACTTCCTCTCAAAGTCCATTCTTAATTCGGTGTTTGGTATACCGAGCTTTAGTCCAAAGGCTTGTACTCAGTAACAGATTTGAGATACGCCTCTGGGTTGCCATTCAAAACGAGGTCGGCATACGCCAACGGGTCATTGTAGATAAGATAGTCAAGCTCTGACCGCTGATACATATTGTCGGCAACTTCGTTTTCGACGGCGGTGCAGTTAATAGCAATCATACTGCCACGGCCATTTTGCAAAGCCGGTGGATTTTGCCGCATTGCAGCGCAGTATTGGCAAGTTTTTGTGCCAGCGCCGCGGGTAAGCGAGAGAACGAAGGTGTACCGGAAACACCGAAAATCCAACCGGTTTCTGAAAAGGCAGAAGCAATTTTGTGTTTGCGGAATATGCGTTATTTTCGTTGTTTTGAGCTACACCGTTAAGTGGGAATGCTGAAGAAGAGAAAAACGTACATGGGCGGATGCTCCTTTTGGGAAAGTCAAGCGGCAGTATACAGGGTGCCGCGGCGCTTCATCCAGCGGTAGGCCGCCACGCAGATCATGACGGATAACAGCGAACCCGCCGGTGCGGCCAGCCCCATAGGCAGCAGGGTTCCGGCAAACAGCCGGGAAGCCAGGTAGGACCCCGGAACGCGCACCAGCACAATAGCGATGATGTTGTGGAGAAAGCCGATGTAAGACTTGCCGCAGGCGGCAAAATACCCGGTAAAGCTGAAGTGGATCCCGGCAAAAATGGTATCCACAATATAACCGCGGATGTACTGGCAGCCCATCAGCACCACGGCGGCGTCGGTGGTGAAGCACCCCAGCAGCGGCTCGGCCACAAGCTCAATGACCAATACTACGGCAATGCCGTAACCGGTGGCGATCATGGCGGCGTATTTCAGGGTCTGGGCGGCGCGCTCCGGCTTGCCTGCGCCAAGGTTCTGGGAAGACAACGCCGATACCGTCGCCAGCATGGAGGACGGTACAATGAACATGGCGCTGATGATTTTTTCCACAATGCCTACGGCGGCAGAATCAATCAGGCCGCGGTGGTTGGCAATGATGGTGATAATGATGAACGCGACTTGAATGCAGCCGTCCTGCACAGCGACCGGCAGGCCGATTTTAAGAATACGGCCCAGCACGCCTTTGCGCGGGCGGAAGTTCTGGCGGCTCAGCCGCAGGCCGGTTTTGTGCCGCCGGATGCCGAACAAGGCAACAATAACACTCAAGGTCTGCGAAAGGGTAGTGCCCAGCGCAGCACCCACCGGGCCAAGGGCCATGGGACCAATGAAAAGAATATCCAGCGCAATATTGGCGGCGCAGGCAACGGCGATAAAGTACATCGGGCTTTTGGAATCCCCCAAACCGCGGAAGATGGAGCTGATGATGTTGTATGCCGTGATGAACGGGATGCCGATGAAGCAGATGGTCAGATACTGCACCGTGCCGGGAACGGCCTCTGCCGGAACACCGATCAGGCCGACCAGCGGGCGCACTGCGGCCACCAGCACGGCGGTAAAACCGAGGGAGACCGCCATGAACAGGGTGACGGTGTTGCCGATGGCGGCTTCGGCATCGCGCATATTGCCTGCCCCCACGGCATGGCCGATGATGACGGTGGAACCCATGGCAAGCCCAACAATGATAACGGTCAGCATGTGCATGACCTGGCTACCGTTGGCAACGGCGGTGATGCTGTCCACCCCGCAGAACCGGCCGGTGATGTACAGGTCAGCCATGCCGTACAGTGTTTGCAAAAAGTAAGAGAGCAGATACGGCAGGGCAAAGGTCAGAATGGCTTTGAACACGCTGCCGGTTGTAAGATTTTTTCCATGATAATTTCACATCCTCATCTGGCAATAGTCTAGGGTGTATCTGAAAAGTCGAAAATGTAGTCTATTTCTACAAACACAGCGGGATTTTTGCCTCGAATCCTGCTTGTGTTTGCAGGCGTCTGGATCCAGAGCCTGTTCACCTCCGCTGTTGTGCTGGTGTTCGCCGCCAGAAAGCTGACTGCCGCCATGCAGAGCGAAAAAGCATAAGCTGATTTTATTCTAACACAAGCCTCCTTACTTTGCCATCAATTTTGGATGGATTGGGAATTTAACAGAAAACCTCCGGCTGCATTGTGCGAGCAGCCGGAGGCTTTCTGTTTTAATACAATCTCATATAAAGAACATATGTTTTGATGCATTTGCTGACAAATCTGTGGCGGCAGAAAAAAGTGTAAAACTTGACGATAAGACCTTTGGAAATATGATCAAGGAGAAAATCGACCGTATTAACGCAGAAGAAAAGGCCGGAATGTGGCTGAATGATGTATCGGTAAAACAAGACAGTTATCATTAAGATTCTCTTACATTTCTCTCTCTTACAACATACAGCCACAGCAGCAGGCGGGCCCCCTTGAGGCAGGGATCCCGCCTGCTGTTTTGATGGAATAGAAACGTTTGATTAGCGGCAAAACAAAACACCGGGCACCATATGGCACCCGGTGTTTCAGTTAAATAACCGGCGCAATCAAACCGGTATCAGAGGAGGAGAAAACAGCAAAATTAGTTTGCGCGGTACTGGGCCGGCAGCTGGTCGATGGTCTGCCATTTCTGCATGGCGTCTTCCAGGCTCATGCCGCCCGCAACAGCGTCGCGGCGGCAGGCGTTGACGGCCTGGATCTCTTTCATCTTTTCGCCGGTCAGGCTGTAGTTCTTCATGGCGAGCAGGGTAGCAGCCCATGCAATCATGGGGATGACGCAGAACAGAACGATAACAACCACGTTCATGCCGGGGGTGTACGGGTCGTACTGGGTGGGCAGGCTGTCAAGGCCGATAAAGCTGACGGCCACGCCGACCACGGTAGCGGACAGGCTGGAAACCAGCTTGTCAACCAGGCTGAACAGAGTGCCCATGATACCGGGGATATACTTGCCGGAGATGTAGGTCTCATAGTCAGAGCAGTCGGCAACCATGGGGATGGGCATATCGGCAGTAGCGTAATAAGCGCCATAGCCAATGCCGAACAAAGCGATGAACAGGATGGTGTAAACGTTGATGGAAACCTTGCCGTCAGACATCAGAGACAGGGTGAAGGCATCGCCCTTGCCCCACAGGAGCAGCAGCACCAGAACGCCGATGTAGCAGATCAGCGCAACGCTGACATAGCGCATCAGGCTGGCTTTCTGGCCTTTCTTCTGGCTGGTGCGGACGGTGAGCAGGAAGAAGGGAACGCTGAACACATAGCCCAGAACCATCATGGGCAGGTACAGACCATCATAGTTGCCCATCATGCAGCCGTACAGCATGCACAGAACAGTGGTGTTGGTGGCAATGGAAAGTGCCAGCTTGCAGCCTGCACCAGCCACCATCAGGCGCTGCATGGGGGTGTTGCCCTTGATGATGGCAACATACTCGGCAACCTTGATCTTTTCGGTTTTCTGGCCGCCGATGCCAAAGTACTTCGGCTGGTCCTTTTCCCAGATGCCGATGACAGCCAGGATGGTCAGGGCGATGGAGATCACGATGCCGACAGGAGCCAGGGTGCGGAAAAAACCGGCGGAAGCGTAACCGCCCTCATAGTTTTTGGCCAGGATGGGGGCAAAGAACTGCATGGCGCCCATGCCCAGCAGGGAGCCGACGGTGTTGAAGATGGTGAACAGGGGGCGCTGCTTGGGATCGTTGGTCAGAACAGTCTGGCCGGAACGGGTGCAGGAAGTCTGGAAGGTGTAGCCGATGACCCAGATGGCGTACAGGGCTACAAAGGCAACATAACGTGCCATTCCATGGAGGCGGGGATCAGCGGGGTCAGGCAGTACAGCACCAGGATGCTGACAGCCATGATGAGGTTGCCGATGACCATAAACGGGCGGAACTTGCCGAACTTGCCGTTGGTGCGGTCCATCAGGGCACCGATGATAGGGTCGGTAATGGCGTCAAACAGGCGCATGCCGGTGACCATCACGGAGGCGAAGATCATGCTCAGGGCCAGAACCTTGCTGCCGAAAGTGGCAATGTAGGAAAGCACCAGAACATAGTACACGTTGGTAGCGCCATTGTTAAGCGGGAACAGCATCAGCTGGTAAGGCTTGGCGCGGTTGACGCTGGCAGACGCCGCAGAGTTTTGTTCACTCATGGGGGCATTCTCCTTTCATAACAAGACCCCCGCCCCGAAACGGGCGGGGGCATAAACGATTCAAAGGGGGAAGATGCGGAGGCTAAGGCAATACCGCATAATTCTAGTGCCGATACGGCGAGCGAGGTGCGGCAGCTGCTAAGCCAAAAGCGCAGATAATACTGGATGCTGCAAAGGTGAGCGCCGCCAGTGGCGGAAACAGCGAACCGAAGCAGGGGCAGGCGGTCGCAGAGTGCGAGGGGCTTTTGCCCCCGAAGCACGATGCGGGTACCGCAACCCGACATTATCGAGCATTTTGGCAACGCAGATGCGTGCCGCAGCCGCTGGAGCGGTGCTTAAGCCGCAAGGCGGGAATTGTGCGGTGTTGCCTTAGGCAGCGGGCGCACGATGTGTGCCCCTACTAGTGTGGTAATTCTAAAGCCTTACTTTTTATGATTTGGAGACTTTCTCCATTTGGCTTTGCTACGAAGCGGCTCTAATTTTTTAGATAGAGCAAAAAGGTAAAGTTTTAGTTTTAACACACTACTACGGGGGTACGTTTTGGGCTTAGTTCCATGTGATATTTGAAATGCGCACCCAAGTTATGCCTGACAAAAAAGCGAATATACAAAAAACACCCGCAGGGATCGGCCAAGTGGCTTACACCTGCGGGTGTTGCTTATTGCTTATTCAGCGCAGCTGGAATCAGACCGGATGAGACTTGTTCTCATAGTCAGCATGCAGAGCGTCCACACCGTGCATACGGGCATTGCGCTTTTCGAAGAACTTGGGAGCAACCTGCGGGAACATAGCGTAGGTCAGAACGTCCTCTTCCTGGATGGCATACTTGGCAGCTTCGGCCTTCAGCTTGTCCATTTCGGGGGCAAGGGTATCAGCAAAGCGGCAGGTAATGGGCTCTTCGCCCTTCAGAATAAAGTCGCTGAATTCCTTCTTGATGGGAGCGGGAGTCTTGCCGTAATCGCCATGAACCAGGCCCTTGAACTCCTTGGTGACCATCTTGTAGCGCTCGCCCATGATGACGTTAAACACAGCCTGAGTGCCAACGATCTGGGAGGTCGGGGTGACCAGCGGCGGGTAACCGGCATCCTCACGCACGCGGGGGATTTCGGCCAGAACTTCGTCCAGCTTATCTTCCTTGCCAGCGTCCTTGAGCTGCTTAAGCATGTTGGAGAACATGCCGCCCGAACCTGATACAGCAGGGTGTTGGCATCAACGCCCAGGCTCTTCGGATTGATCTGGCCGTTGGCGATGTACTTTTCGCGCAGTTTGGCGAAGTAAGCACGCACAACGTTCAGCTGGTTCAGGTCAAGGCCGGTGTCATAATCGGTGCCCTGCAGGGCGGCGACCAGGCTTTCGGTCGGCATATGGGAAGTGCCCAGAGCCAGCGGGCTCATGGCGGTATCCACAATGTCAGCACCGGCTTCGATGCCCTTCAGGATGGACATGGAGGCCAGACCGGCGGTGTAATGGCTGTGGATGTCAATAGGGATGCTGACGGTCTTCTTCAGCTCGCTCACCAGCTCGGCGCAGGTGTAGGGCTTGAGCAGGCCTGCCATATCCTTGATGCAGATAGAGTCTGCGCCCATCTCTTCCAGGGTCTTGGCATACTTGGCAAAATACTCGTTGTTATGCACCGGGCTCAGGGTGTAGCTGATGCAGGCCTGAACATGTGCCTTTTCCTTGTTGGCTGCCTCGATGGCAGTCTTCAGGTTGCGGGGGTCGTTCAGAGCATCGAAAATACGGATCACATCAATGCCGTTGGCAACGCTCTTCTGTACAAAGTACTGAACGGCGTCGTCAGCATAGGGGCGGTAGCCCAGCATGTTCTGACCGCGGAACAGCATCTGCAGTTTCTGATGCGGCAGTTCTTTACGCAGGATGCGCAGACGCTCCCACGGATCTTCGTCCAGAAAGCGGATGCAGGAGTCAAACGTTGCGCCGCCCCAGCACTCCACAGAGAAGTACGGGATCTTGTCCATTTCGGGCAGGATGGGACGCATTTCATCCATCGTCATACGGGTGGCCAGCAAAGACTGATGCGCATCACGCAGAACGACTTCGGTAATCTTAACAGGTTTCTTAGCCAATCTCGTTCACCTCATTTTTTAACGTTCGGGATCGTTTACGCTTTATCAGCCCATGGTGTACAGCACATCGCCGGAGTTGACGGTATCGCCCTTGCGAACGTCAATGCTGGCAATGGTGCCGTCCTGCGGTGCGCTGATCTCGTTTTCCATCTTCATGGCTTCGAGGATCATGACAACATCGCCAGCCTTAACAGCAGCGCCTGCCTTGACCTTGATGTCCAGGATGGTGCCCGGCATGGGAGCGTTGACAGGAACAGAACCAGCGGCAGCGGGTGCGGCAGGTGCAGCAGCCGGAGCAGGTGCAGCGGCGGGTGCCGGAGCGGCAGCAACAGGAGCAGCGCCGTTGGTGTTTTCTTCAACGGTAACGTTGTAAGCAACGCCGTTCACGGTAACAGTCAGGTTTTTCATAAAAAGGATCCTCCTTAAATATTACAGGGTGATGTTGCCGTGTTTCTTAGGCAAACGGGTGGTGCGCTTGGTGGCCAGCATATCAAGGGCCTGTGCGGCAGCAGCACGCACATCGGCAGCCTTTACAGCGGCATCGGCAGCACCGTTGGCAACAGCGGCAACTGCGCTGCACTGCTCTGCCTTGTAGGCAGCAGCCTTCTGCTTGGTAGCCTGCTGGATGTTGTCAGAAGCAAAGATCTCGTCCTTGTACAGAACGGTAGCGGCGGTTTCCGGTGCCAGCGGGGCAACGGTGCAGCCGTCCACAGCAATACGCCAGTCAGCGGAAGCTGCAAAGACGGTGTAGATGGGGCCAACAGCCTCACCGGCAAGGATTGCGCCTTAACGGTGGTAGCTTCGGCATAAACGCCAGCCATACGGGCAGCCTGGCGGATGCCGCCAGCCTGGTCGTCGCCTTCGCTCTTGACAAAGCCTTCAGTGTTGACAACAGTCACAACGGGAATGCTGTAAGCATCGCACAGGCGCACAAAACGGGCTGCCTTAGCGGTGCACTTGTGGCACAGGGTACCCTTGGCGGTAGCAACGATACCGACAGCCTGGCCGTTGACGGAACCAAGTGCGGTATAGATGTTGCGGCCATAACCAGCGTACAGCTCGGTCAGGCTGCCTGCATCGGCAATAGCCTCGGCAGCGCTCTTGGCATCATACTTGATCAGGTTGAGCGCAGCGGCGGGAGCTTCGAAATCAAACACAGCGGGGCCAGCCAGGTTGTTGGCCGGCAACATACCCACAACGCGGGCAGCGGCGGAAGCTGCCTTGACGGCATCTTCTTCCACGATAGCGGCAACGCCTGCCTTGGCGGCAAACTCAGCAGAGCCAGCAGCCTTGACCTTGTCCTCTGCATTGAAAGGAGCGGTCAGGAACAGCTCAGCGTCAGCTGCCATGATGCAGACATCAGCTGCGGCGGCCTGCACAGCGCTGGTGCCGGCGCAGGTACCGGTAACAACGGCAACCTGAGGCACAACGCCGGAGATGCGGGCGATCTCAGCGGTCAGGCGGGAGTTTGCGTTCAGCAGCTCCAAGCCGCCTTCCAGCTTAGCGCCGGTAGAATTGTAGAACGTTACAACGGGATTGCCGGTCTCAGCGGCCATTTTCAGCACGCGAGTGGTTTTATCCAGATCTGCCGCGCCAACGGGTTCCCCGTTCTGGTAAACGGCATAAACGCTTTGGCCATTGGCACAGCCGAACGCTGCGCTGACGGCACCGTCAGTAAACAGAGGAGAATAGTTCCCCTCATCAAAAAATGCTGCAAGGATTGCTTCCTTGCTTGGCTTATTAGCTGCCATACATTGACCTCCTGTTTATTCAATGAGCAAGATGGTTATCATATGCCATATGGCTTTATTATACTACTTCGTCGAAAAGCAGACAAGTGGAAAGCGCCAAAAAGTTTTGCGTTTTGCCTTATTTTTCAGCTTTTTCTGCACAGTTTGCCCAAAATTATGACAAAGCCGCCCCTTGCGGAGCGGTTTGTTTGCATAGAATGTTGTGATTCAGCTTGCTTAGTCGTGCTTGATGGGGCCGGGGCGGCGGGCGGCGGCAGGGGCGGCTTTGCGGGCCGGGGCAGCCTTGAGCGCGGCATTGCGCAGGGCACTAATCTCGGATTTTTTCAGTTCGCGGTATTCGCCAGGCTGCAGCATGCCCAGTTTGACCGGGCCTTCAGCGCTGCGCTTCAGGCGGATGACCTCCAGGCCGACTGCTTCGCACATGCGGCGGATCTGGCGGTTGCGGCCCTCGTGCAGGGTGATCTCCAACACCGTGCGGCCGGGTTCATCCACCACAACATGGATGACGGCGGGCTGGGTTTTTACACCATCGTCCAGCACAACGCCGCTGGACATTTTGACAATCTGTTCCTCGGTCGCGCGGGGGCGCACAGTAACGCGGTACAGCTTGCCCACGCCGCCGGAAGGATGAGTGAGCAGGTTGGCAAATGCGCCGTCATCCGTCAGCAGCAGCAAGCCTTCGCTGTCTTTATCCAGACGGCCGATGGGATACACACGGCGGTCCACGCCGGTGAGCAGATCCATAACGGTCTTGCGGCCGCGTTCGTCCGATGCGGTGGTAATATAGCCGCGGGGCTTGTTCAGCATCAGATAGGTATACTGGCGCTTGCGCACAATGCGCACGCTTTTGCCGTCAATGCTGACTTTATCAAAGTCGGGGTCCATCTTATCCCCCAGCGTGACCGGGTGGCCGTTGACCTTGACGCGGCCTTCATCAATCAATTTTTCTGCAGCGCGGCGGGAGCACACGCCCTGGTCCGAGAGTACTTTTTGAATCCGTTGTTCTGCCATGGTGTTCCTTTCCAATATCAGGGTAATATCCGCCGGGTGGATTTGCTTATATGAGAATGTCCTCCCGGCATTTCAGTTGAACAGCCCACTTTGGGCCGGGTTCCGGTTGGGGGAAAATGAAATCTGTCCGCTTATTCCTGCGGGGTTTCGGGCTTGTCCTTTTTGATTAGGGCGCTGATGCGGTCCACAAGGTCCGGCAGAGCGTTGATAGCGCTGTCCACCGGGCTGACATGTTCCACCAGCTGGATGGTGCGCACATTGCCGCCGCTGATCACCAAAAACGCGATGGGTGCAATGGAAACGCCCGCGCCGGTGCGCCGCCAAACATCTGCTTGTTGGTTTTTGCGCCAACATCAGAGCCGCCGGAGGCAAAGCCAAAGGTAACGCGGGAAATGGGGATGATGGTTGCTCCATCCACCGTGATCGGTTCGCCAATGATGGTATTGGCATCCACCAGCTGGCGGATTTTTTCCATGGTAACGCCCATCATGCCTTCAATCGGATGTTCTGCCATTATAAATTACCTCCCTGTTCTGTTTCAGGTGTATTGTATTTGGGGTGTTTTGGGGGCAGCAGCTGCGGGTCATGCCGGGCATGCCACACAAAGCACACCACTGTAACCAGTGCCAGCAGCGGGCAGAGCAACAGTTTGAGCGAAACCACACGCTGCTGTTTGGCGCTGCCGGTGTAATCAGCCTCCAGCCAGAGCTGATCCGCCTGTATTTTAATGTGGTCCTGTGCGATTGCCAGGATGGTGTTGAGGGTGGTCAGCGTCTGGCCGTACAGGATGGCCGTTTCTGCAGCGGTCTCCCTGTTATCGTCCAGATCACATTCAGCTTGCTGACGCGGAAGCCGCGCAGCAGCGGCCCCACACTGGTGCGCAACACGCTGAACAGGTGCCGCACATAGCCAACAGGGTCTGCCCTGATTGCCGCTTTGATGCGGTCCACAAGGCCGGTATCTTCTTCCGGCTGTGGTTCCGCGGCAGGTGTTTCCGCTGCCGGGGCAGATTTGACTTTTGGTTTTGGTACTGCCTGTTCCGGCTGCGGGGATGTTTCCGGTGCTTTTGCGGGCTTTGCTTCCGTGGGTTCCGTCTGCTTTTCCATTGTAGGTTGTGCGGGCAGATCCGCTTTTGCAGGCGGCGGGGTTGGCTTGGACGGTGCGGCGGAAGTCGGCTCGGTTTTGGGCGTGTTCCCCTGCTTTGTTTCTGCCTTCGGTTCTGCCTTTTTTTCCTCTTCATCCGCTTTGCGCGGGTACAGGGTAAAGTGCAGCGGGCCGTAACACAGCTGTAAACGCAGGCCGCCGATATGGCTCCAACGGAAGTGAATGCCCGCAGGCAGCAGCAGCGCCAACAACAAAAGCAAAAGCAGTGCCAGCAAAATCATGCCGATTATTTTTAGCACCATCAGCACAACCGCCAACACGGCGCTCATTGCAGTTCCTCCAGGGTTTGCTGCACCGGCAGTTCTTCTTCTTTCTGAGGGTCGTCATGCAGCGGGGGCAGGTCGGCCAGACTGCCAAGCCGAACACCCGCAAAAAGGTATCCGTCACCCGGAACGCCACCGGCTTGCCGGGCAGATCCAGGCGGCCAGCTTCCTCAATCAGTCCACGTTCCATCAGCTTGGACACGGTGGAAGAGGAATCTACGCCGCGCACCTGCTCGATGAAGCTGCGGCTGACCGGCTGGTTATAGGCGATAATAGCCAGAACTTCCAGCGCAGCGGGCGAAAGCGGCGCGTTGCGGCGGGTATCCAAAATGCGCTTGACCACCTCGCCATAATACGGGCGGGTCGCCATCTGCCAACGGTCGCCGTCAAAATGCAGCAGCATCAGGCCGCTTTCGGTTTCATCATAGCGCTTTTGCAGCTTTTCCAGCAGGGTCAGCACCTCTGCCGGGTCGGCGCGCATGGCTTCGGCCAGGCGGTCGGTTTCCACCGGTTCGGCGTTGGCAAACAGCATGGCTTCCAGCATGCCAATTTTATTGCGCTGTGTGATCGGCATCGGCTGCGGCCTCCTTTCCTGTGGGTTGGTTTTGTTTGTTGCGCGGGCGGCGGGCGCGGTCCATCGTCAGGGTTCCGGTTTCATCCAGCCGCACACGCCCGGCGCGGATCAATTCCAGCAGCGCCAGGAACGTTGCCACATTGGTGCTGCGGCTTTCCTGCGGGCTGAACAGCTGGCCCATGCGGCACAGCGTACCTTTCAGCATACCGCGCAGCATGTGGGCCACACGGCTTGCCACCGATACGAACGGCGCGGTGACCAACGGTTCAAACCGCTCCTGGGTGGGCTTTTGCGGCGCTGGCTGCGGCCCATCAGGCTGAACCACGCCTGCACCAGCCGGTCGGGATCCTGTTTGCGGG
>ENA-OQAX01000146-OQAX01000146.1-human-gut-metagenome-genome-assembly--contig:-NODE-146-length-15848-cov-2.241906_pt1 | contig 15848 bp, 21 predicted proteins | sample MGYA00242741_ERZ504539 | MGnify/ENA primary metagenome ERZ504539 (study PRJEB26092, sample SAMD00036277) | human gut metagenome | host: Homo sapiens | study: EMG produced TPA metagenomics assembly of... | reverse complement strand
CCAACTTCCTACGTTATTATTGGCGTGGAGGGGTGGATGCCATTTTGGCCGATTCTGGGCGTTTCCTCACATCACTTTGACGACTCCGAACGTGGATTCTCATTCCGCTTCGAGGGCAAATTAGACATGCGGATGAACAACGCGCAGGTATGACAGCTGCTGATGTAGTGAACACCTATGACGAAGAACGTTTGGCTAATATTTTCTATTTATATGGTGAATTGAAGAACAGCCGCAAACTGGCATCAGCCATCGTTAAAGCACGAGGTGTAAAACAAATTGTCACCATCGGTGATTTCCTCGAAGTCATCAAACCGCTTTTCGGGCGGGAACGTGAAAAGAAAGAGCTCGCAAAGGTGTTCCAGCTTTACGCATAGAGGTAAATCAGGAAATGGAAGCATTGAAAGAAATGCTTTATGCAGCAACCAAGGCACTGAAACCGGGAGGCAGACTGGTAGTAATCACCTATCACTCTTTAGAAGACCGCATGGTAAAGAATATCATGAAAACCGGAAACATAGAAGGCAAGGCCGAACAAGATTTCTTTGGTAATGTACAGACACCTTTCAAACTAGTCAACAACAAAGTTATTGTTGCCGGCAACGAAGAAGTGACACGCAATCCGCGCTCCCGAAGCGCCAAGTTGAGAATTGCAGAAAAGAGATAACGAGATGGAAGAAGAACTGAAACAAAATACACAACAACCCAAAGACGGACAATCTGCTTCGCCCAAGCATATGTCTATCCGCAGCATATTAGGAGGAGATATCCTTGCGAACGACTTTTTCAAAAGACAGACCCGTTTGCTGATTCTCATCATGATCCTGACTGTACTATACATAGACAACCGTTATAGCAGCCAACAGGAACTCATTGAAATTGACAAGTTGAAAAAAGATTTGATCGATATCAAATACGATGCATTGACACGCTCTTCCGAACTGATGGAAAAGAGCCGCCAGTCACGTATTGAAGAATATATTTCGACGGAAGACAGCCCCTTGCAAACGGCTACCAACCGTCCTTATTTAATAAAGAAAGACTAAGCCCATGATGCCCAACCAAAAAAACATAATGCTCCGCTTCTCCTTCATCATCCTGGTCATGGTGTTGATAGGCATTGCCATTATCTGCAAAGCCGGCGTCATCATGTTTGCCGAGCGTCAATACTGGAAAGACGTAGCCGACCGTTTTGTAAAAGAAAAACGTCACCGTACGTCCTACCCGTGGCAACATCATCTCATCCGACGGCCAGCTGATGGCAAGCAGCCTTCCCGAATATAAGATTTACATGGACTTCATGATAAATAAAAGGAAGGGCGAAACCGAAGAAGAGGAAAAGAAACGGCTGAAGCTACAACATATCAAAGACTCAGTTCTTTATGCAAACCTTGACACAATCTGCAAAGGGTTACATGAAATATTCCCTGATAAAAGTGCCGCCTTTTTCAAACAGCACATCAAAAACGGAAGAAAAAAAGAGAGCCGCAGTTGGTTGCTCTACCCCAAACGCATTTCTTATATACAATATAAAGAAGCAAAACGTCTGCCCGTATTTAACCTGAACAAATACAAAGGCGGATTCCATGAACAGGCATTCAATCAACGGAAAAAACCTTTTGGCTCACTGGCAATGCGTACATTGGGAGATATGTATCCAGATATAGAACAAGGTGCAAAGAACGGGCTGGAACTTTCATACGATTCCATATTAAAAGGCAGAAACGGTATCACTCACCGTCAAAAGGTAATGAACAAATACCTGAACATTGTAGATATTCCTCCTGTAGATGGCTGTGATATCATTACGACCATTGATGTAGGTATGCAAGACATCGCAGAAAAAGCATTGGTGGATGAATTGAAAGAAATCAACGCTACTGTAGGCGTTGCCATTCTGATGGAAGTGCAGACGGGAGACATCAAAGCTATCGTCAACATGACCAAATGCAATGACGGCATTTACAGAGAAATACGCAATAACGCCATCTCAGACATGATGGAGCCAGGCTCTACTTTCAAACCGCATCCATACTGGTAGCGCTGGACGACGGAGTCATCACTCCGGAAACGGTGGTGGAAACCGGTAACGGGGTCTATATGATGCACGGCCGCTATATGAAAGATCATAACTGGCATCGTGGAGGCTACGGCACTATCAACACAACAAAATCATTGATGGTGTCCTCAAACATCGGTGTATCACGGTTGATCGATGATCATTATCATGATAATCCGGAAAAGTTTGTACGCGGACTGCATCGAGTAGGCATTGCCACTCCGTTAGATCTCGATATTCCCGGTGCCGGCAAGCCGAACATCCGCATCCCCAACAAAGACTTGAGCAATTGGTCACGTACTGCACTGGCATGGATGTCTATTGGCTATGAAACCCAAATTCCCCCCATCAATACACTGGCATTTTATAATGCTATAGCCAATAACGGAGTAATGGTCAAGCCCCGTTTGTGAAATCAATAGTCAAAGACGGGCAGGTAGTGGAAGATATTGCTCCTGAAATACTCAACCCGGCCATCGCTTCCCCCAAGGCTATCAGCGAGATACAAACAATTTTGGAAAAAAGTTGTCAGCGAAGGGCTGGGAAAGAAAGCAGGATCCAAGCAATTCCATGTATCCGGGAAAACCGGTACTGCACAGGTTTCACAAGGGAAAGCCGGATACACTAATGGCACACGCCGTTATTTGGTAAGTTTCTGTGGATATTTTCCTTCAGAAGCGCCTAAATACAGTTGCATTGTAGCCATCCAGAAACCTGGACTCCCCGCCTCGGGTGGTCTGATGGCCGGCAGCGTGTTCAGTAAAATTGCTGAACGCGTATTTGCCAAACATCTGGCACAAGATTTGAAAGAGGCAAAAGACTCAACTTCTATCCTTATTCCGGATGTAAAAAACGGGGATATAAGTGCGGCACATTATGTACTGAACCGGATAAATGTAAATTCATCCGGAGTTTCGGAACAATCAACCGAAGGCAAACCGGTATGGGGAAATGTGACTAGTAATCCGGACAATGTATTATTCAACAAAAAAAGACATTAACAATAAACTTGTACCAAGTGTTATTGGTATGGGCGCAAAGGATGCTGTCTATCTGCTTGAAAGCATGGGATTGAAAGCCCGCATTACCGGCATCGGTAAAGTGAAGTCACAAAGTATCCCGGCCGGCAACACTTTGCGCAAAGGACAAACCATACAATTACGATTAAATTAACAGTGTAACAGGAAGAATATGAAACTGGAAAAGATTATTAAAGGAATAACAGTCAATGAAATCATAGGTGATGCATCCCAAGAAATTTCGGGAATAAACATGGACTCGCGCCTGATAGAGCCCGGTCATATTTTCGTTGCTGTAAAAGGAACGCAGACTGACGGACACACTTATATCCAAAAAGCAATAGAAAAAGGAGCCCAGTACAGTGGTATGTGAGAATCTTCCTGAGACATTGATTGAGAATGTTACCTACATCAAAGTGAACGATACGGAAGACGTTGTCGGGAAACTGGCAACTACGTTTTACGGCGACCCCACCTCGAAATTGGAACTGGTCGGTGTTACAGGCACCAACGGAAAAACGACTATTGCCACCTTATTATATAATATGTTCCGTAAATTCGGATATAAGACAGGACTCATTTCCACTGTATGCAATTATATAGATGAGGAAGTCATTCCAACTGACCATACCACCCCTGACCCTATTACACTAAACAAACTGCTGGGGCGCATGGCAGATGAAGGATGCAAATATGCCTTTATGGAAGTAAGCTCACATTCTGTAGCACAAAAACGGATCGGTGGTTTAAAATTCGTAGGCGGTATATTTACCAACCTTACCCGTGACCATCTGGACTACCATAAAACTGTAGAGAACTATCTGAAAGCCAAAAAAGCATTCTTTGACGGTCTGCCTAAAACAGCCTTTGCCTTAACCAATCTGGATGACAAAAACGGATTGTCATGCTCAAAATACCAAAGCAAAGGTACACACCTATTCGCTGCGCAGTTGAGTGATTTTTAAAGGAAAAAGTGCTGGAAGATGGATTCGAAGGAATGCTGCTTGATATAAATAATGTGGAAGTCAATGTACAGTTCATCGGACGTTTCAATGCTTCCAACCTGCTGGCAGTCTATGGAGCAGCCTGCCTGCTTGGGAAAAAGACAGAAGAGGTATTGCTGGCATTGAGTACTCTTCGCCCCGTTGCCGGCGTTTTGACTCACTGCGCTCACCCAAGGGATACACCGCCATTGTGGACTATGCCCATACTCCGGATGCCTTGGAAAATGTGCTGAATGCCATTCACGAGGTCCTGAATGGCAAAGGTCATGTAATTACGGTAGTAGGCGCCGGCGGCAACCGCGATAAAGGCAAACGCCCCTTGATGGCACAAGAAGCGGTAAAGCAAAGCGATAAAGTCATTATCACCTCTGACAATCCCCGTTTTGAAGAGCCGCAGGAAATCATCAATGATATGCTGGCAGGGCTGACTAAAGAGGATATGCGTAAAGTGATAAGCATAGCCGACCGTAAAGAAGCGATCCGTACAGCTTGTATGCTAGCCCAAGCTAAAGATGTCATTTTAGTTGCCGGGAAAGGACACGAGAATTATCAGGAAATCAAAGGTTATAAAGCACCATTTCGACGATAAAGAAGTATTAAGAGATATTTTTGCTAATGAATAAACCAACCAAAAGATGCTATATTATTTTATTTCAATATTTAGAAAAGTTTGATTTTCCCGGAGCCGGTATGTTCGGTTACGTTTCATTCCGTTCATTGATGGCAATCATTTTATCATTGTTGATCTCAGCTATCTTCGGTGAATATTTCATCAACCTGCTCAAACGTAAACAAATAACCGAAACCCAACGTGACGCATCTATAGACCCTTTTAATGTGAAAAAAGTTGGTGTGCCGACGATGGGAGGTATAATTATTATTGTCGCAATTCTCATACCTTGCCTCTTGTTGGGGAAGCTGCATAATATTTACATGATATTAATGTTGATTACCACCATTTGGCTGGGTACGTTAGGCTTTTTGGACGACTATATCAAGGTCTTCCGTAAAGACAAAGAAGGGTTGCACGGCAAATTCAAGATCATCGGCCAAGTAGGTTTAGGACTCATTGTGGGACTCACCTTATATTTAAGTCCGAGCGTTGTTATCCGTGAGAACGTAGAAATACAAAGAGGGGGAGAAATTGTAGAAGTGGTGCACAAAGAACAAGATCAGAAATCCACTAAAACTACGATTCCTTTCTTCAAGAATAATAATTTGGATTATGCTGATTTCGTAGGCTTCCTGGGAGATAATGCCCAACTGTAGGTTGGATTATTTTCGTATTAGTTACCATCTTCGTAGTTACTGCCGTATCTAACGGTGCCAACCTGAATGACGGGATGGACGGGATGGCAGCCGGAAATTCTGCTATCATCGGTCTTACCTTAGGCATATTGGCATACGTATCCAGCCACATCGAATATGCAGGATACCTTAATATCATGTACATTCCCGGCAGTGAAGAACTGGTAATCTTTATCTGCTCCTTCATCGGCGCACTGATCGGTTTCCTTTGGTACAATGCTTTTCCCGCCCAAGTATTTATGGGCGATACCGGCAGCTTGACCATTGGTGGTATCATAGCGGTATTTGCAATCATCATTCATAAAGAGTTGCTTATACCTATTCTCTGTGGAATCTTCTTGGTAGAAAACCTTTCGGTCATTCTACAGGTGAGATATTTCAAAAGCGGAAAAAAGAAAGGACATTTGCAACGCGTATTCAAACGTGCCCCTATCCACGACCATTTCCGCACTACATTAGCACAGTTAGACCCCAATTGCAGTTATCTGTTCATGAAACCCAACAGCGTATTCCATGAGTCAAAAATCACGGTACGCTTCTGGATTGTCACCATCGTACTCGCTGCAATTACGATTATTACATTAAAGATAAGATAAGATAAACGAAGATTATGGCTAAAAGAATTGTCATACTAGGAGCCGGAGAAAGCGGTGCGGGAGCAGCCGTTCTGGCAAAGAAACAAGGTTTCGACACCTTCGTTTCAGACATGTCCACGATTAAGGACATATACAAAAACATGCTGAACGAGCGAGGCATCGAATGGGAAGAAGGCAAACATACCGAATCTCTCATTCTGAATGCGGATGAAGTAATCAAAAAGTCCGGGTATTCCGAATGATGCCCCGATGATTCTTAAGTTAAAGTCACAAGGCACCCCTATCATCTCCGAAATAGAATTTGCGGGACGTTATACCAATGCCAAAATGATTTGCATTACAGGAAGTAATGGAAAAACAACAACTACTTCGCTGATTTATCATATCTTCAAGAAAGCAGGTATGAATGTGGGACTAGCCGGAAATATCGGCCAAAGTCTGGCATATCAGGTAGCAGAATGCAACTATGATTATTATGTGATCGAGTTAAGCAGTTTCCAATTGGACAATATGTACAAGTTCCATGCCAACATTGCCGTATTGATGAACATCACGCCGGATCATCTGGACCGTTACGACCACCAGATGCAAAACTATGTGGATGCCAAATTCCGCATTATCCAGAACCAGACTCCGGACGATGCCTTCATCTTCTGGAACGATGACCCCATCATCCAGCGTGAATTACATAAATATGGCATTCATGGCCATTACTACCCTTTTGCCGAAAGGAAAGAAGAAGGAACCGCCGCATACGTGGAACAGGACAAAGTTTATTTTACAGAACCAATCGCTTTCAACATGGAACAGGAAGAACTGGCACTGACCGGAACCCATAATCTGTTCAACTCCATGGCGGCCGGTATCTCTGCCAACCTGGCGGGTATCCGCAAAGAGTGTATCCGCGAGGCCTTGGGTGATTTCAAGGGAGTGGAACACCGCCTTGAAAAAGTCTGCCGGGTAAGAGGGGTGGATTATATCAATGACTCCAAGGCTACCAATGTGAATTCCTGCTGGTATGCTTTGCAAAGCATGAAAACCAAAACCATCCTGATATTAGGCGGGAAAGACAAAGGCAACGACTATAACGAAATTGCCGACTTGGTAAAAGAAAAATGTACCGGATTGATCTACATGGGATTGCACAATGAGAAATTGCATGATTTCTTTGACAAGTTCGGCCTGCCTGTAGCCGATGTACAAAGCATGAAGGATGCCGTAGACGCTGCTTACCGGATGGCCAAGAAAGGCGAAACCGTATTATTAAGTCCATGCTGCGCCAGCTTCGACCTTTTCAAAAGTTACGAAGACCGTGGCGAGCAGTTCAAGGAATGTGTAAGAAACCTGTAATATAGTATTAAGGTATATAGATAATGGATCTGATAAAAGACTTGTTCAAGGGCGACAAAGTAATCTGGATTATTTTTCCTGTTTTCTTTGCCTGATCTCTATCGTCGAGGTATTTTAGTGCCGCCAGCACGCTTACCTACAAAAAGTGGGGGATCATTGGGGGACCTATCACCCAGCACAGTGTCATCCTGATGGTAGGTGTGTGCATTGTGGTACTGGTACATAACATTCCCTACAAATATTTCCGTGTGTTTCCCGTCTTCCTGCTACCCCTATCGACATTATTGCTGATATTTGTAATGGGTATGGGATTGATTACCGGAGACCGTGTCAATGGTGCAGCCCGTTGGATGACTTTCTTCGGTATCCAGTTCCAGCCTTCCGAACTGGCAAAAATGGCCGTGATTATTGTCACCGCATTTATTCTATCCAAGTTTCAGGAAGAAGACAATGCCAATCCGAAAGCATTTAAATATATCATGTGGATCACCGGAATTGTTTTCATTCTGATTGCTCCCGAAAACGGCTCTACCGCAGCACTGCTTTTCGGAGTAGTCTTTTTAATGATGGTGATCGGCCGGGTACCCTGGAAGCAATTGGCCAAGTTAATGGGAATAGCCGGAGTTATGGTGGCTTTTTTTTGTAGGCATAGTGATGATTATGCCCACACACAAACTGAACAAAGTCCCCATGATGCACCGTGTAGAAACCTGGCAGAACCGTATAAAAAGGCTTCTTTGAGGACAAAGAAGCCGTTCCCGCCGCCAAATATGATATAGACAAGGACGCCCAGATAGCACACGCCAATATTGCTATCGCCTCCAGCAACATCATAGGAAAGATGCCGGGTAACAGTGTGCAGCGGGATTTCCTGTCACAAGCATTCTCGGACTTCATCTTTGCTATAATCATAGAAGAGCTGGGGTTGCTGGGAGGCGCCTTTGTAGTGATTCTCTACATCTGGCTGTTGATGCGGGCGGGTAAAATAGCCCGAAGAAGTGAAAAAAGTTTTCCTGCCTTTCTGGTGATGGGCATCGCCCTGTTGCTGGTATCTCAGGCGATGCTTAACATGATGGTGGCCGTAGGTCTGTTCCCCGTCACCGGACAACCCCTGCCGCTTATCAGCAAAGGGGGAACCTCTACACTCATCAACTGCGCCTACATCGGTATGATATTAAGTGTCAGCCGCTACGTGGCTGAGAAAGAAGAACAGAAAGCCGCCGAGCAACAAGCGCAGAAAGAAGCCGAACTGGCAGCCAAGACCGAACGGCATCAGGAAATGGTAGCTGCCATGCAGGAAGCCATTACCACACTTCCGTCGGGTGACAATGCCACCACTTCCCTCCCGCCGGAGGAGAACTCGCTGCCCGATGACTTGAAGGCAATGCTGAATGCAGCCGGGAAGCGGGAGCCGGAAGAAGAAATATAATATAAACCATTCATTTTAAAAGTATTATTTATACTTTTGCGAATAATTCGACTAAAAAGGAATTATGGAAGAAAATTTAAGAATCATCATCAGCGGAGGAGGAACCGGGGGACACATTTTCCCCGCAGTCTCTATTGCCAACGCCATCAAGGAACAACATCCCGAAGCGGAAATCCTGTTCGTAGGCGCTGAAGGCAGAATGGAGATGCAACGCGTTCCTGCTGCCGGATACCCTATAAAAGGATTACCTGTTGCCGGATTCGACCGTAAGAACTTATTGAAAAATGTTTCGGTTCTTTTCAAATTGGTCAAAAGCCAGCTATTGGCACGTAAAATCATCAAGGATTTCAAGCCACATGCAGCAGTAGGTGTAGGCGGATATGCCAGCGGTCCCACTTTGAAAATGGCCGGGATGATGGGTATTCCGACACTGATACAAGAGCAGAACTCTTATGCCGGAGTAACCAACAAACTATTGGCAAAGAAAGCCTGCAAAATATGCGTGGCATACGACGGCATGGAACGTTTCTTTGAAAAAGACAAGATTATCCTGACCGGAAACCCTGTCCGCCAAGGACTGCGCAACCATCACATCAGCCGTGAAGAGGCTATCCGCTCCTTCGGGCTGGACCCATCCAAGAAAACAATCCTGATTGTAGGAGGAAGCTTGGGAGCACGCACCATCAACAACTGCGTGATGGAAGGTTTGGACAAGATTAAAGCATCCGGCGCGCAGTTTATCTGGCAAACCGGGAAAATATATATCGGCGAAGCACGCGCCGCAGTAGCCCAGGCCGGTGAGTTACCAATGCTCCACGTAACCGATTTTATCAGCGATATGGCCGCCGCATACAGTGCTGCCGATTTAATAATCAGCCGTGCCGGAGCAGGTTCCATCTCCGAGTTCTGTTTGTTGCAGAAACCCGTCATTCTGGTTCCGTCGCCTAATGTGGCCGAAGATCATCAGACCAAGAACGCACTGGCGCTGGTCAATAAAAAACGCAGCGCTCTATATCAAGGACGCCGCTGCCAAAGAAGCTCTGCTGGACAAAGCGGTTGAAACCGTGAAACAGCCGGAAACATTGAAAAGTTTAAGTACAAATATTGCTAAATTAGCCTTTACCGACTCAGCCAACGTTATTGCCCGGGAGGTATTCAAACTGGCTGATAAATACAGAAAAGAAAATGGACGTTAACACATTAAAATCAGTTTATTTCATCGGTGCCGGAGGTATCGGCATGAGCGCATTGGTACGCTACTTCCTGTCAAAAGGCAAGAAGGTAGGCGGATATGACCGTACGCCCAGTGAACTGACAGAAAAGCTGATAGAAGAAGGAGCAGCCATCCATTACGAAGAAAGCACGGAACTGATAACGGATGCATTCCGCGACCCGGCAACTACATTGGTTGTCTATACTCCGGCTGTCCCCGATACACATAAAGAGTTTACCTATTTCCGGGAAAACGGTTTCGAGATACATAAACGTTCGCAGGTATTGGGAATGCTTACCCATGCAGGAAAAGGACTTTGTGTAGCCGGCACTCACGGTAAGACCACCACTTCTACCATGACAGCCCATCTGTTACACCAATCCCATGTAGGATGCAACGCCTTTTTGGGAGGCATCTCAAAGAATTACGGCACCAACCTGCTGTTGTCTGACAGCAGTGAATACATGGTTATTGAAGCCGACGAGTTCGACCGTTCTTTCCATTGGCTCTCGCCCTACATATCGGTGATTACCGCAACCGATCCCGACCATCTGGATATCTACGGAACCAAAGAGGCTTATCTGGAAAGCTTCCGCAAATACACCTCACTCATCCAGCCGGGAGGTGCATTGATTGTACGTAAAGGCATCGAGCTGCAACCGGCTTTGCAGAATGGTGTGAAACTGTACACCTATTCCCAAGAAGAGGGTGACTTTCATGCAGAGAATATCCGTATTGGGAACGGTGAGATTTTCTTTGATTACGTATCACCCTTGGGAAATATCCCCAATATACAGTTGGGTGTCCCCGTCAGTATCAACATTGAGAACGGGGTAGCCGCCATGGCTTTGGCGCAGATGAGCGGATTGACTGACGAAGAAATAAAGAGAGGTATGGCAAGTTTCCGCGGAGTAGACCGTCGTTTCGATTTCAAGATAAAGAACGACAAGGTGGTTTTCCTGAGCGACTATGCGCACCATCCTTCCGAGATAAAACAAAGCATACTCTCCATGCGTGCCCTCTATCGGGACAAGAAGCTGACGGCTGTTTTCCAGCCGCACCTCTACACACGTACCCGTGATTTCTACAAAGATTTCGCCGACAGCCTTTCCTTGTTGGACGAAGTCATCCTGGTAGATATCTATCCGGCACGCGAGCAACCCATCCCCGGCGTCACCAGCAAACTGATTTACGACCATCTGCGTCCGGGCATCGAGAAGAGCATGTGCAAGAAAGAAGAAATTCTAGACGTACTGAGCAAGAAAGATATAGAAGTATTAATCACCCTGGGTGCGGGCGACATAGATAACTATGTACCCCAAATCTGCGGATTACTGAATAAAAGATGATAAAGAAAATTCTCATACTCCTGTTTCTGTTGCTGATAACCGCCTACCTTATTGTAGCCGTTACCGCTTTCAACACCAAGCCTGCCGATCAGGTTTGCAAGGGTATGGAATTGATTATCAAGGACAGTATAGACCATGCTTCATCAGCCAGAAAGAAGTACTCCGCTTACTGAACGGTAAGAAACTCTCCCCCGTGGGCAAGAAGATGGGCGACATCAACACCCGCCTGCTGGAAGAAGAACTCAGCCAACATCCCTTGATTGAAAATGTGGAATGTTACCGTACACCGGGATGCAAAATAGGTATCGAAGTGACACAGCGCCTCCCCATCCTCAGAGTGATGGCAAACAATGGAGACAACTATTATATTGACAATAAAGGAAAAATCATGCCGATACCCAACAGTTCGGCACACGTAGCTGTTGTTACAGGATACGTGGATCGTGATTTTGCCGTCAAGGAACTATATACCTTAGGAGTCTTTCTACAGGCCCATCCGCTATGGGATGCCCAGATAGAGCAGATCAACGTGACACAAGCCAAAGAACTGGAACTGGTTCCACGGGTTGGCGAACATATCATATTCTTAGGCAAGCCCGGGAATTATGAGGAAAAGTTCGAGAAACTAAAAACTTTTTATGAGAAAGGACTGAACCAAGTAGGCTGGAACAAGTACAGCCGCATCAGTCTGGAATTTAATAATCAGATTATTTGTACTAAAAAAAGAGAAGTAAGATATGGCAGCAACAGATTTTATAGTAGCAATAGAACTGGGATCCTCCAAGATCACAGGTATTGCAGGAAAGAAACATGCGGACGGAAGCATACAAGTGCTGGCCCTCGCCAGCGAAAACTCTTCGGATTTTATCCGTAAGGGAGTGATTTACAATCTGGACAAAACCGCACAAAGCCTTACTTCGATTATCAAGAAACTGGAATCGACATTAAAGGCTTCTATCGGAAAGGTCTATGTAGGTATCGGAGGACAATCTCTACGCACCATCCGTAATACGGAGGTACGTCATCTGGAAGAAGAAACCAAAATTTCACAGGAACTGATTGACTCCATCATGGACAGCAACCGCGAAGTCCCCATCATAGACCAGGAAATACTGGAAGTGGCCCCCCCAGGAATATAAAGTAGGCATCAACCTGCTGGCCGATCCTGTAGGAGTTCCCAGCGATCATATAGAAGGGCGTTTCCTTAATATCATCGCCCGCAACAGCGTGAAGCAGAACATTGACAAATGTTTCAAACAGGCAGGAATCGAAATAGCCGACTATATCATCTCACCGTTGGCTCTGGCCAATGCCGTACTGACCAACAGTGAAAAACGTTCGGGCTGCATGTTCATCGACTTTGGCGCAGATACGACTACTGTATCTGTCTACAAAAACAACATACTCCGCCATTTGGCAGTCATCCCACTGGGAGGAAGCAACATCACCAAAGACATTTGCAGCCAGCAGATTGAAGAGGAAGATGCCGAAGAACTGAAAAAGAAATACGGCAATGCCTATGCCGACAAGTCGGAAGACGGAGATGACAACCCTACCTACTCGCTGGACGGGAAATGCAGTATTGAGTCACACTTACTGGAAGACATCGTAGAAGCGCGTGTCAATGAGATACTGGCCAATGTATGGAACCAGATTGTTCTTTCGGGATATGAAGACAAACTGCTGGCAGGAGCTATCATTACCGGCGGTGCCGCCAATCTAAAGAATATGGAGGAAGCATTCAGCAACCGTACCAAAGTAGAAAAGGTAAGAATGGCCAAAGAAAGCCAGCTAAGCCTGAAAGGTGGCATGATGGAACTGAAAAAAGATGGTACATGCAATACAATCATCGCTTTGTTAGGAGCCGGGAAAGAGAACTGTTACCGCCCGGAACGTCCTATCCAAGTACCTCTCTTCGATGAAAGCGGCGAGAATGTGGAAGACAAAAGGAAAAGAGAGAAAGAAGAAGCAGCCAGAATAGCAGCGGCAGCCAAGAAAGCAGAGGAAGAGGAGAAGCTGCGAAAAGCCACTTGCGAGAGCCTGATAAGAAACGCAAAAGAGCTGAAAGAGGCAGGCAAATACAAAAATGCCTTGTCGCAACTGGCCAAAGCACGCGATCTGGGAGTGGCAGAAGCTTTGAACCAAATACGCGACCTGGAAAAAGAAATCAAGAGTTTGAAAGAAGCCAACAGTCCGATCAAACGGCTGACCGACTTGTTTGGAAAGATTCTGGAAGAATAATAACGAATTACATCACCTTAATATAATATAGAAGATTATGTCTGATGAAACTATAATGCCATTCGATTTCCCGGTAGAAAACCCGACTATCATTAAAGTAATCGGTGTGGGAGGTGGCGGCGGCAATGCCGTAAATCACATGTATAAAGAAGGTATACACGATGTAACATTTGTTGTGTGCAACACAGATAACCAGGCGTTGGCCGAATCCCCCGTTCCCGTGAAGTTGCAACTGGGAAAAGAAGGATTAGGAGCCGGAAACCGCCCGGAGCGTGCACGTGAAGCAGCCGAAGAAAGTATAGAAGACGTAAAAGGAATGTTGAACGACGCTGTAAAATGGTATTTATCACTGCCGGAATGGGAGGAGGTACCGGAACCGGTGCGGCTCCGATCATTGCCAAGACAGCCAAAAGATATGGATATCCTCACCTAGGTATTATCACCATCCGTTCCTTTTTGAAGGAAACCGGAAGATTGACCAGGCGCTGGACGGCGTGGAGAAAATGAGCCAGCATGTAGATGCCCTGCTGGTGATCAACAATGACGTCTGCGTGATATTTATTCGGACTTCAGCGTGATGAACGCTTTCGGCAAAGCGGATGACACTTTATCCATAGCAGCCAAGAGTATTGCCGAGATTATCACTATCCGCGGTACCATCAACCTGGACTTCAATGACGTGAAAACAGTACTAAAAGATGGTGGGGTAGCCATTATGAGTACGGGATACGGCAAAGGGGAAAGCCGCGTGAGCCAGGCTATCAATGATGCGCTCCATTCCCCGCTGCTGAACAACAACGATATCTTCAACTCGAAGAAGATCCTGTTCAACATCTCTTTCAGCACCAAGAGCGAGTTGATGATGGAAGAGATGAATGAGGTTCATGACTTCATGAGCAAATTCGGCAAAGACGTGGAAACCAAATGGGGGCTCTATATCGACGAGTCGCTGGAAGAACAGGTGAAGTTCACCGTACTTGCCACCGGCTTCGGCATCAAGGATGTACCGGGCATGGACAACATGATGAACAAACGCACCATCGAGGAACAAAAGAAACTGGAAGAACTGGAAGAAGAGGAACAGCGCAAGGATGAACGTCGTGGAGATTACTACGGCAAAGACACCTTCAAGAACAGCAACAAGAAGAAACGCCATAACATTTACATCTTCAGCCTGGAGGATCTGGACAATGATGACATTATCAGTATGGTGGAAAACGACCCCTACTTTCCAACGTACCAAAACTGTGTTGGAAAGTATCCAGTCTAAAGCAATAGCCGAAGAAGAGGAAACATTCAATAACGATGCCGAAAACGGCGGAATAACGATCACATTTTAACAACTAAAATAGAAAAGAACCATGGATTTATTTGACGTAATCAGCAACGATATCAAAGAGGCTATGAAAGCCAAGGACAAAGTGAAACTGGAAACTTTGCGTAATGTGAAAAAATTCTTCCTTGAAGCAAAGACAGCACCGGGCGCCAACGACACTTTGACGGATGACGCTGCATTGAAAATCATGCAGAAACTGGTAAAACAAGGGAAAGATTCAGCCGCCATTTACCAAGGTCAGGGCCGCGCCGACTTGGCTGAAGCCGAACTGGCCCAAGTGGCAGTGCTTGAAGCCTATCTGCCCAAACAAATGAGTAACGAAGAACTGGAAGCCGCTTTGAAAGAAATTATTGCAGAAGTGGGTGCCGCCGGTCCTCAGGATATGGGTAAAGTCATGGGTGTCGCCACCAAAAAGTTGGCAGGCAAAGCCGAAGGACGTGCCATCTCGGCTAAAGTGAAAGAATTACTGGGATAATACTCCGGCAATCCATATTCGAGAAACGAAACTTCTGCCCCGATTCATTCTTTACGGGCAGAAGTTTCGTTTTTTATAAAATCAGTGAGAAGCAAACATATGCAGTACCCTATCCAGCTTCCCGTTTATCATTCTCACTTCACCAATACCCTGGAATTCAAAGTATCCTTCAGTGTGTTCAGCCACAATAAAAATCTGATATACAACGCATAAGGCTGACAGTAGTTCCTTCAGTGCGCTGTCAGCACCTTCAGCCGCCGCAACACCCGCACCGGACCGATATCCTTGACCATCATGCTAAAGGACAAGAATGAGTCATACAATATCGTGGTCAAAAGATTGCACCTGCTTTCCATCTTAACTTTCAAGACAGGAAGAATACTCATTTGCTTCCTGTAAGCATTCGGCCTCGTGCGTGTTTCTCTCCAAGTTATAATAAAGTCAAAAGCCAGACGAAGCATGTCTGGCT
>ENA-OQAX01000145-OQAX01000145.1-human-gut-metagenome-genome-assembly--contig:-NODE-145-length-15928-cov-2.355610_pt1 | contig 15928 bp, 24 predicted proteins | sample MGYA00242741_ERZ504539 | MGnify/ENA primary metagenome ERZ504539 (study PRJEB26092, sample SAMD00036277) | human gut metagenome | host: Homo sapiens | study: EMG produced TPA metagenomics assembly of... | reverse complement strand
ATCCAGCGCCCGCTGTCAAAGAGGGAACACTTCTGCCACGTCAAATCGCACCGGCGCATCGCTCAGGCCGTTCTGCTGCAGATAACACTGTGCTGCACGGATCAGGCGGCGCTGTTTGGGCCGGTCCACCGCTTCTGCCGGGCTGGCCAGAGAGCCTTCCGCACGGGTCTTGACCTCACAGATGACAATGGTCCCATCCGGCTCCTGCACCACAACATCCAGCTCCCCCATCCGGGTGTGGAAGTTGTGTGCCAGCAGCCTGCAGCCCTGCTTCTGATACCAGCGGGCCGCAGCAGCTTCTCCCCTGCGCCCTGTCTCGGCGCGGTTCACTTTCCGTTCTCCGACCAGTAGCCCTGCTTTTTGAGGAAGCTGCGGCGGTAGAACGGCTGGATGCCGTACTGGGCGATCAGCTCATAGTGGAGCTTGGTCGGGTAGCCCTTGTGCTTTGCCAGCTGATACTGCGGATACTGTCTGTCCAGTTCCAGCATATAGCGGTCACGGCTGACCTTGGCAAGGACGGATGCTGCGCCGATGCTGGCACTGGTGGCATCGCCCTTGACCACCGGCTGTGCCGGGACCAGCAGCCCTGCCGGGGTGCGGTTTCCATCCACGAGAACAAGGTTCGGCACGATGTCCAGCTCTTCCACGGCCTGCTTCATGCCGCCCATGGTGGCGTTGAGGATGTTGTCCCGGTCGATGATCTCCGGCCCCACAAAAACAATTTTGTAGGCCAACGCCTTTTCAATGATCTCATCAAACAGAGCTTCCCGCTTTTTCTCGGTAAGCTTTTTGGAGTCGTTGATGCCAAAAGACCGGATTCTCCGGGTCCAGAATACAGGCCGCTACGCACACCGGGCCGCACAGAGGGCCGCGTCCGGCTTCGTCCACGCCTGCAAAGCAGCCATACTGACTGCGTACAGCGGCATCGTACTCATACAGCGGAGCCGAGATCTCCTCGTCGGAACGGCGCTTCATTCGTCATCCTCCTCGGCAAAATCAGCCAGATCATCCCGCTGCGGCGGACGCTCCAGCGAGATGCGGCCCCACTTGCAGGCGCGGAACTCGTCCACCAGCATAATGGCGCAGCGCTCGGTGTTCACCTCGCCGCCGCGCACCAGCAGACCGCGCTTGCGACCGATGGCTTCCATCAGCTCGTAGGGCGGCAGGGCCAGCGTTTCGGCATCCAGCTTGTAGCGCTGGGCCACAAGGTCGGGGTAGTTGCGGCGCACCTCGTCCAGCAGGTTCATGGCCAGCTCTTCCACATCCAGAATATCATCCTTGATGGAGCCGATAAAGGCCAGATTGGACGCAATGGTCTTGGAGTCAAACTTCTTCCACAGTACACCGGGCATATCCAGCAGATCAAATTTGTCGGTGCTGACCCACTGTTTGCCCTTGGTTACACCCGGGCGGTCTGCCGCCTTGCGCGGGCAGAGCCTGCAAAGGTGTTGATGAAGGTGGATTTGCCCACATTGGGGATGCCGCACAGCATCACCTGTGTTTTGGCACCGCCCATGCCGCGGTTCTGGCGGCGTTCCAGCAGGCCCGCCAGTTCTTTTTCAATGGCAGCCTTTACCGCATTGGCACCGCCCTTCTGCTTGGCGCTGATGGCCACACAGCCGGCATCTGCCGCACGGAAATACTTGATCCATTCTTCCGTTACAGCCGGGTCTGCCAGATCGGCCTTGTTCAGCGCGTATAGTTTCGGCTTGCGGGCCGTGATGCGCTCGATCTCCGGGTTCAGGCTGGAAAGCGGGATGCGGGCATCCAGCAGCACAAGGCTGGCATCCACGTGCTGGATCTCCTGCTCCATCATGCGCAGAGTCTTGGTCATGTGGCCCGGGAACCACTGAATATTGTACTGGTTTGCAAAGCGGGTATCCATTTCGTTCATTTTACCACCCCAAAATCTGTAAAGGGCATAAAGCACACAAGCACCTTGCCCAGAATGTCCCGTTCGTCAATGCAGCCCACATAGGTGGAACGGCTGTCCAGTGATTGGTTGCGGTTATCACCCATCACAAACACCGTGCCCTCCGGCACCGTATACGGGAAAGTTACATCATAGCCAAGATAGGTAGGCTCTGCAATGTAGTCCTCCTGCAAGACCTCGCCGTTCACCGCCACGGTGCCGGTCGCATAATCGATGGAGACCGTATCGCCACCTTTGGCGATGACACGCTTGACCAGCGGTTTACCGTAGGAGGTATAACTGTCCACAATGACCACGTCACCACGCTGCGGTGTATAGCCTGCTCCCCACACGATGAGCTTATCACCGTTCACCAGTGTGGGCACCATGGAGCTGCCGTCCACCTGAATGATGCGGAAGAAAAACGAAAAGATCAGCACCAGCACCAGCGCTGCCGAGATCAATGCCTCGTACCATTCCAGCAGGTTCTGCCCACGCACGGGCTTTGCCTGTTCCTGTTTTTCCATATCCGGTACACCTCACCTTCTGGTTTTACACTGCTGACCCGATTATACCGCAGCCGACAGGCTCTTCGCAAGAACGGTGCCTGCAAAAAGCCGCATTTTTTCCGAAATTTTGATAAAGAAAAAAGGGACAACAAGGTTGTCCCTTTTCTCCCGTTTCAAATCGGGGATGATCAAATATCGCTCTTGACCTTGGCAGCCTTGCCCGTACGACCACGCAGGTAGAACAGCTTTGCGCGGCGGACCTTGCCCTTGCGGACAACGGTGACCTTCTCAACGAAGGGGCTGTTGATGGGGAAGACACGCTCGATGCCAACACCGTAAGCAACGCGGCGAACGGTGAAGGTCTCAGCAACGCCACCGTGCTTCTTTGCGATCACAGTGCCCTCAAAGGCCTGAATGCGCTCACGGTCGCCTTCCTTGATACGAACATCAACGCGGACGGTATCGCCAACGTTGAACTGGGGCTTTTCAGCCTTGATGCTGCCTTCAGAAATAATCTTCAGTGCGTCCATTTTTGAATCCTCCATTTGTTTTTAGACGTTCATACACGGCACTTTGCCGTCAGAGGACCGCCCGTTTAATGATATTGTCATTAACCCCGCTGTGGTCTCAGCGGACACTAACGCCTAAATAGGATATCACAAAACCTGCGTAAATGCAAGCGTTCTGACCAAAATAAATGCAAAAATTTTCTGTTTTGCCCAACAGACGGTCTTTCACGCTCCGATCAGACAAACAGCTGCTTATCTGCCGTCAAAAAACTTTTTGCGCAGGATGTTGGCGCTGACGGCAGGCAGGCCGAATTTTTCTTCCAGAAAGCCGGTGAGCAGCGAGGGGTTCAGGTTCAGTTCCTGTGCGGCCGGCATGCACAGATCCATGTGCAGGCTGTCCCCCTCCGTGGTGTACTCCACCTGCGGGGTGTGATCCTTCAGCTCAATGATCTTGTTGCCCTTTTTGCCGTGCTTTTCCACCGGGGCGCTTTCCAGCGCGTTGTACTGATCCAGCGCCGCAGCCGCTGCCGCCGGGTAGGTGATGCGATAGCATGCATAGGCAATGAGGTCCGCCTTCATCTGCACCGGGCCAACGTGCGTGATCACGATGCCTGCGGGCATGATGGCATTGAGGGCCGCTTTCCACTGCTCAAAATCCGGAGCTTCCGCTTCGGTCTTGACGTCCACGCACTCGCACTCGCTCTCCTGCCCCAGCGAAAGCGGGCAGGCAAAGGTCATGTAGATGTGGGGATTGAAGCCCAGCGTATGCCACACCGGCAGGCCGCTGCGCTTGAGCACCCGCTGCATCACCCGCTGCAGGTCCAGCAGGGAGATGTAGGAGGCCTCATTCTTTTTCTCAAACGAGATTCTTACTGTAATCAAAGCAGGGACCTCCTAACAGGTGATTTGCACCGCAGCCGTGGCAGGCACGGTTGCAGGGCTGGGTGGTCTGGGCGGCAAGGGCCTTTTTGTACTCCCGCACCAGATATTCGTGGGTGACGCCGTAATCCATGTGGGACCATGGCGTTACCTCGTCCAGACCGATGGGGCGCTGGCAGTAAAATGCCGGGTCGATGCCCAGATCAGCAAAGGTCTGCAGCCAAGTATCGTACTTGAAGCACTCCTCCCAGCCGTCAAAGTAGCAGCCGCGCTTGTAGCTTCCACAATGACCGGTGCCAGACGGCGGTCGCTCTTGGCGAACACGCCCTCCAGAAAGCTGGTGGTGCTGTCGTGATAGTTGACCTTGATCTTGCGGCTGCGCACACTTTCCAGCAGGTGCTTCTGCTTGGCGCGCAGCATTTCTTCAGTGTCCATGGGCACGAACTCAAACGGCGTATGGGGCTTAGGCACAAAGCAGGCACAGCTGATGGTCACCTGTACACCCTTGCCCTTGCCGCGCTTGGGCAGCGAATAATAGAGGTCTACCACCTTCTGCGCCGTCTCTGCGATGCCCTCAATGTCCTCCATGGTCTCAGTGGGCAGGCCCATCATGAAGTAGAGCTTGACCGAGGTGTAGCCCGCGTTGAATGCAATGGTGCAGGTCTTTTCGATCTCGTCCCATGTGACATTCTTGTTGATGACGTTGCGCAGGCGCTGGGTGCCGGCTTCGGCGGCGAAGGTCAGGCCGCTCTTGCGCACCTTGGTGGTCTTTTCAATGAGGCTCTGGGAGAAGTTGTCCACGCGCAGCGAAGGCAGCGACAGACTGACATGCTCCTTGGGTGCCCACTCGTTCAATCGTCCAGCAGCTCTTCCAGCTGGCCGTGGTCAGAGGTGGACAGGCTGGAAAGGCTCAGTTCTTCATAGCCGGTGTTGGCGCACAGCTCCTGCGCCGCCCTGTTCAGAGGCCCGCGTCACGCTGGCGCATGGGACGGTACAGAAGCCCGCCTGACAGAAACGGCAGCCACGCACACAGCCGCGCAGCACCTCGATGCTGGCGCGGTCCTGAATGGCACCCACCATGGGCACCACGAAATTCGTAGGCGGGGCAAACTCGTTCAGGTCCTTGATGATTGCCTTGGTGATGCGCGCCGGGATGCCCGGCTCATTGGGGGTGATGGCCTTGACCCGGCCATCTTCGTAATACTCCACATCGTAGAACGCCGGGATATAGATGCCGGGGATCTTTGCAATGCGCAGCAGCAGTTCCTTTTTGGAAACGCCGCCCTCCTTCTTGGCCTTTTCGATCTCGGCGCAGATGCCGGGCAGCTGGTTTTCGCCCTCACCCAGCTGGACCACATCAAAAAAGTCCGCAATGGGTTCCGCGTTGCAGGCGCAGGGGCCACCCGCCACGATCAGCGGCCAGCTTCATCGCGATCCTTGGAATAGAACGGGATGCCCGCCAGATCCAGCATGGCCAGAATATTGGTATAGGAAAGCTCGTACTGCAGGGTGAAGCCCACTGCATCAAAAGCGGTGAGCGGGTCCTTGCTCTCCATGGTGTAGAGCGGCAGACCAAGACGCTCCATCTCGGCCTTCATATCCAGCCACGGCATAAAAGCACGCTCGCACCACCAGTTTTTCGTGGCTGTTGAGCAGCTCATACAGGATCTTTTCGCCGAGGAAGGACATACCTACCTCATAGGTGTCCGGAAAGCAGAAACGCAAAGCGGACATCCACTTTTTTCTTTTGTCCTTATATACACTGCCGGGTTCTCCGCCGGTATAACGACCAGGCTTCTGTACCCGTCCCAGTGCTTCTTTCAGTTTTGGATCAAACATCGAGTCCTCCAATAAACAGTCCATTTTTTACACGTCATTTTTTATTGTACCCGAAAACGAGCTGTTTTTTAATCATTTCCCCTTAACTTTTTGCCTGCACGCCGCATTTTCGCACAGGCAGGATGCCAGCTGCGCCCCCATCCAGCGGTGGAACGGGCAACAGATTGAATCCCCCCGGTCAGCAGATTTGCCGCCCAGAAGGCACTGCCGCGGATGGTCAGTTCCTGTTCCAGCCGCAGTGCCCAGATGCCTGCCAGCATGAAATTGACCGCCGGACCTACAGCAGCCAGCCAGAAGAGCCGCCCCGGTGAAAGGCCCCGGGCCGGAGCGTCCATCCGCATACAAAAGCCAGTCATGGTCACCTCAATGACCGGAAAGCGGCGCAGAAACACACAATACACCAGAATGTGCCCGCACTCGTGCAGGAACGCCGCCAGCAGCCCCAGCCGCAGAAAGCCGCTTGCATCAAAGTAGAGCAGAAAATACAGTGCGCTACACAAAAGCAGCGGGTCGCGGAACACCAGCGGCCCCAGCTGCCGGGAATCATGCAGCTTCATGAGGAAAGGCCCAGCCCATCCGCCGGGTCACAGGCTGTTCCCTGCCGGTACAGTTCAAAATGCAGGTGTGCTCCCGTAGCGCGCCCGCTGCGCCCTGCTGCGCCCAGCAGCTGCCCTGCTTCCACCACCTCGCCCGGGCGGACATAGGCGTACTGCAAATGGGCGTAAAGTGACTCGCTGCCATCTGTATGGAGAACACGCAGACAGGTGCCATAGCTTGTGCTGCGGTATGCCTGCACCACCGCACCGCCTTCCGCAGCAAGCACTTCTGTTCCCTCTGCACAGGCAAGATCAATGCCCTTATGGAACGTCCTTTCCCCGGTAAAAGGATCCTGCCGCCAGCCGTATCCGTCCGAAACACGGTACTGTGTGGTGTCCAGCGGGAAACAGAGCTTCCCCCGTTTTTTCTGCGCCCGCACCGGAAGCACCAAGCACCCCAGCAGTCCGGCTAAAACTGCCAGAAAAATCACCCTCCGTCTGGGCTGCTCCCTGCCGTGCCCGGCTCGTCCCCATCGCTTTGCCCGCACCTTCTGCCTCCCGCCTTCCCGTTTGCTTTTTTATTTTATGCAGGCAAAACACGCAAAAAAGACCCCGGCAGAGGGGTTTGCTCTGTCGGGGTCTTCAAATATTATCTGCGTAACTTGAAAAAATCCAAAATCCGTTTCAGGCGGCTTCTGGGGGCGGGTGTCTCCACCACCACCGGCTTTATCGGCTTGGCTGCAGGGGCAGGCTGCGGCTCTGTACGCTTTTTATGATTGACCATCTGTTCCAGCTGGTCAAAGCGGTCGCCGCTTTCCGGTGCCGCAGCAGATTCCGGTTGAGAAGCTTCTGCCTGTTTTGCAGCGGGAGCCGCTTCCATTTTCGCAGGTTCTGGCTTTGCTGCTTTGGCAGAAGGTTCAGGCTGTTTTTCCTGCACAGCGGCAGAAAGCTTCCAAGCTCCGGCTGCGTCCAGTCATTTTTCAACAGCTCATACATGCCCATCTGGCCGTTCACCAGTGCTTCGCCCTCAGCGGGCTTTACCTTCTGGTAGCTGCCGTCCGGGCGCATCTCGCGGGCATTGACATTATCCCGCAGCTGCAGCTGCAGAATGTCGGTAAGCTTCCGCACCAGCACGGGATCCTCCACGCGCACGCCCACCTCCACGCGGCACTCGGTGTTGCGGGTGAGGAAATCGCCGGATGCAATATAGATGCGGGTATGTGCACCATCGAAGAAGCTGTAAATGCGGCCATGCTCCAGATAACGACCCACAAGGCTGCGGATATGCAGGTTCTCCGTCTTGCCGGGCACGCCGGCGCGCACGCAGCAGATGCCGCGCACGATCATATCAATGCGCACACCGGCACAGCTGGCTTCCTGCAGCTTGAGGATGATGTCCCGGTCGCTGATGGAATTGTTTTTCAGGATTATGGATGCCGGACGGCCCATGTGGGCGGCGGCAATGACACGATCCATCTCTTCCAGCAATACGCTCTTGAAGCGCAGCGGTGCTACCAGCATCCGGTCGCTCTCCTCAGTCAGCTTCTGCACGGCAAGGTTCTGGAACACATTGGAAGCTTCCTCGCCAATGCCATGGTCTGCCGTAATGAGGAATAGTCCGTGTAAAGCTCACTGGTCTTTTCGTTGTAGTTGCCGGTGCCGATCTGGGTGATATAAGAGTAGCCCTCTTTGCTCTTTTTGGTGATAAGGGTCAGCTTGGAGTGCACTTTGTAATCATCAAAGCCATAAATGACCGTACAGCCTGCGCTTTCCAGCTGCTTCGACCAGTCGATATTGTTCTGCTCGTCAAAGCGGGCGCGCAGCTCCACCAGCGCCACCACCTCTTTGCCGTTCTCAGCGGCTTCCATCAGCGCCTGCACGATCTGGGACTCCCGCGCCATACGGTACAGTGTCATTTTGATGGAAATGACCTCAGGATCATGGGCAGCCTTTTTGAGCATGGCAATGAAGGGCCGGATGGACTGGTACGGGTAGCTGAGCAGCACATCGTGCTTCTGCACCTCAGCGGCAAGGTCGTAGTCCGGCGGCGGCAGCATGGGCCGTGCAGCCGGGTAGAACAGTTCCGGCCGCCCCTCCGCTTCCATGCGGCCGGTGAGCTTGTAGAAAAAGCTCAGATCCAGCGGGCTTTTCTGCTCGAACACCCGTTTATGGGTGAGCAGCAGACGGTTGCACAGCAGGCGTTCTACCTCCGGGGCCGGGGCAGGCGTGATCTGCAGACGCACCGCAGCCAGCTTGCGGCGGCGCTTGAGCAACTCGGTCATGATCTCGCGGTAGTCGATATCATGATCCATCATGCCCTCTTTTACGTCGATATCCGCATTGCGGGTAACACGGAAGAGACATTTTTTCCTGAATCGTCTCTTTGCCAAAGATGCTGGCCGCAAAGTGCAGCACCAGCTCTTCGGTAAGTGCAAACTGCGTTTCGCCGTCTTTTTTTACAACGTGCATCCGTTCCATCTGGCTGGAAATGGGAATGATGCCAAGGCTCTGCCCTGCCGGGTGTTTTTCCTTGAGCAGAACGCCAAGGTAAATCTCCTTATTGCGCAGGAATGGGAACGGATGGCGGTTATCCACGATCTGCGGCTGAGGATGGGGAACAGCTCCGTTTGGAAGTACTTCTTCCAGAAGTGCTCGTCCTCCTTGGACAAGTGGTCAAGATCCACCTTGCGCCAGCCGCACTCCGCCAGTGCTTCCAGCGCCTTTGCATAGTATTTATCGCACTCCTCCTGCAGCTGTGCCGTTTTGGGCATGATGGCAGTCAGCTGTTCCGCCGCGGACATGTTGGTCTTGTTTTCCCTCTTGACCTTTTTGCCCTGTTCCTGTTCCAGATTGGCGCGTCCTGCAGAGAACCCACGCGCACCATAAAAAAACTCGTCCAGATTGGAGCCGTAGATCGCAAGAAATTTGACCCGCTCTGCAAGCGGAACATTTTTTATCTTTGCCCAGCGCAAGAACGCGCCGGTTGAAATCCAGCCAGCTCAGTTCCCGGTTGATAAAAATGGTATCGTCACTCATAATCATTCCCCTTTTGCTGCGCCGGCCGCCGGCTGCGGCTCAGCTCACGGTTGCCATTCCTGCCCAGGAATCCACAATGGACTGTGTCAGGCCCGGAACATTGGCTGCATCTTCTACCCGTTCAAACGGGCCATTCTGCGTCCGGTAATCCAGAATCGTCTGTGCGCGCTTTTCCCCTACGCCCGGCAGTGTGCACAGCGCAGAGAGATCGGCAGTGTTCAGATCCACCAGCACATACTGTTCCAGCCCGGTCGTATCCGGCAGGACCTGCGGTTCGGCAGCCTGCAGCGGCACGGCAAAGCCAAAGGCCAGCACTGTGCACAAAACCACCGCCGCCAGCGACAGCGCAAGAAAGAGTTTTTCCTTCTTTTGCAGGGCCAGAAGATGCGTTTCTCTCATTGTACCTGACTTCCTCCAAAGAAGAAGCTTCTGCGAAAGAATTTGCAGAAGCCTTGCACAAATTTTACGCCAAATTTTCAGCATCCCGCACCATACGGTACAGCACTTCCACTGCAGAACCTGCCGCAGCATCGGTCAAAGTGACCTTTTGGGCAGCAAGACGCAGCTCAGCCGGGGCATCCGCAGCTGCGGTGCTCTGGCTGGAAGCGCGCACCATGTCCAGCATAGGCAGCCCTCCGGCAAGTACCAGCACATCTTCCGGGTCGGTGCCCACCGGCATACACACGGCATCCAGCATTTCACGGCCAGAGACGGTTCTGGGGGTCAGGATCAGCGTATCCGCTGCGGCACGCTCGCCCAGCAGCACCGCTGTGCGGTCGCCCAGAGATTTTTCCAGCAGCGAGATCATGGGCACTGCCTTGCTGTCCTGATACAGCAGCACCCGCAGCACTTCTTCCCCCTTGATGTCTGCCGCGTTTGCCAGCAGATAAGGGGTCCATTCCTGCCGCAGATGACGCTCCAATGCCTCGCTCATGCGCAGCACGCGGGTGGTACCGTCGGTCATCTGCAGGGCAATGCCCACGCCCTCTGCCACCGGCAGGCGGGCGAACAGGTCGCATCCTGCCCGGCAAAGGTGCACAGCGGCTGGCAGGTGCCATCGGAAAAATGGTAGGCCATGGCACCGCCGCACACCAGCGCAGGAGCGCTGAGCCGCACACTGCCCAGAATGGACCGCACTGCCCGCGGCGTGCGCTGGGAAAACACCGTAAAACGTCCGCCGCGGCGGACGAACAGCTGCAGCACATCCCGCACCACCTGCGTCAGGTTGCCGTCGGCACCCAAAAGCAGATGGTCCAGATCACACAGTACAAGCGTTGAAGAAAGATGGTTCATACCGTTCCCCTCCTGAGCGTTGCAAGAAAATGAGTGAAGTATTCCGGCAATTCCGAATCGAACCGCAGATGTTCGCCGGTGATCGGGTGCACAAAGCCAAGCGTTTTTTGCGTGCAGGCACTGGCCGTGCAGGCTGGTGATGCAATTGTGCGGGCCATACACCGGGTCGCCCGCCACCGGGTGCTGGATGGATGCCATGTGCACGCGGATCTGATGGGTGCGGCCGGTCTTCAGGCGGCATTCCAGCATGGTAAAGTTGTTCAGCCGTTCCAGCACCTGATAGCCGGTATAGGCATATTTGGTGTGCGGCTCACTGGCCGGGTAGACCGCCATCTTTTTGCGGTCGGTCTTGCTGCGGCCCAGATTGCTTTCCACAAAGCCCTCATCTTGTGCAAAGCCGCCGTACACGATGGTGCGATACGCGCGCTCCACACTGTGCACCGCCATCTGCTGGGAAAGGCCGATGTGCGTTGCATCGTCCTTTGCCACCACCAGCAGTCCGCTGGTGTCCTTATCGATGCGGTGCACGATGCCGGGGCGGATCTCGCCGCCGATACCGGACAGGCTTCCCTTGCAGTGCCACAGCAGCGCGTTCACCAGCGTGCCGTCCGGGTTGCCGGGAGCCGGGTGCACCACCATCCTTTGGGCTTGTTGACCACCAGCAGATGCTCGTCCTCATAGACGATTTCCAGCGGGATGTCCTGCGGCACGGCCTCAATGGGCTTCGCGTCCGGAATTTCCAAAACGATGGTGTCGCCCGCCTTGAGCTTCAGGCTTTTGGCAACCAGCCTGCCGTTGCACAACACATGACCGTCGGCCACCAGCGCCTGCAGAGCAGACCGGGAAAGACCGGTGTCCTCGCCGCTCAGAAAGCGGTCGATGCGCTGGCCTGCCGTCTCCTGCTCCACCACAAATTCACGCTGTTCCATGGCTCACTGCTCCTTCGGGGACTGCCCGTCCTCAGCGTGCAGCTCTTCCAGAAAAATTACCAGCACCCAGAGGCCCACGCCCACACACACGCAGATATCCGCAAAATTGAACACCGCAAACTGCATGAACAGCAGATTGATGTAGTCCACCACCTCGCCGTTGAGCACACGGTCGATCAGGTTGCCGATGCCGCCGGCAAGGATCAGCAGCAGCGCAGCCTGCTGCAGGTATCTGCCGCGGCTGCGGAAGAACAGCCCATAGGCCACAAAGATCAGCGCTATGCTGGTAGCGATGATGAGGAACAGCTGCTTGCCGCTGAGCAGGCTGAACGCCATGCCCGGGTTGAGCACGAACCGCAGCTCCACCACATGGGGGATCAGCGGCATGGCTCCCACCGGCTGCAGCACATTTGTGGCCCACAGCTTGATGGCCTGATCGATGCCAATGAGTGCCGCTGCCGCGAGCAGATTAAAAACAACATATGCCATAGGATACTCCCAAAATCATTCAGTATAAAAAACGGCGCTCCCCGGTATAAGGGAGCGCGCCCTTTAAAACATTGTTTTTATGCGGAACGCTTAGGCTTCCACAACGCTGGCGCAGCGTGCGCACAGGGTGGGATGTGCGGCATGGCTGCCGATGGAAGAAGAATACTTCCAGCAGCGCTCGCACTTTTCGCCGGTGGCATGTGCAGCAGCAACGCCCAGGCCTTCAACAGCACATGCAGCGCCGCCTTCGCCCTTGACCAGCTCTACCTGAGAGACGATCATCAGGTCGGCCAGCTCGTCCATGGGGATGCTGTTGAGCAGGCTGTACACAGTATCATTGCAGTACAGGGTGACGGCAGCCTCCAGAGAAGCACCGATGACCTTTTCGGCACGGCCTGCTCCAGAACCTTCTTCACCTCATCACGGACGGCGATCAGCTGAGCCCACTTTGCCTTGAAGGCTCATCGGCGGCATACTGGCCAGCTTGGGCATCTCCTCAAAGACAACGTACTTGTTCATGCCCTCGGTCTTGGGCATGAAGTCCCAGATCTCCTGACTGGTGAAGCACAGGATGGGCGCAATGATCTTGTCCAGAGCCACAAGGATCTTGTACATGGTGGTCTGAGCAGCCTTGCGGCCTGCGCCGTTGGTGCAGTACAGGCGATCCTTGGTCACATCCAGATAGAAGTTGGACATTGCAACAACGCAGAAGTTGTACACTGCATGATAGACCTTGTTGAAGTCGTACACAGCGTAGCCTGCGCTGGTGTTGACCATCAGGTCATCCAGAGCAGCCAGTGCCCAGCGGTCGATTTCCTGCAGCTGATCGTCAGCCACACAGTCGGTGTTGGGATCAAAGCCGTCCAGATTGCCCAGAATGAAGCGAGCGGTGTTGCGGATCTTGCGGTAAGCCTCGCTCAGCTGCTTGAAGATGTTCTTGCCGGCACGCACATCCACGGTGTAGTCGGAAGAAGCCACCCACAGACGGATGATGTCAGCGCCGTAGTCCTTGATGATCTCGCTGGGCTCCACGCCGTTGCCGGCGCTCTTGTGCATCTGCTTGCCCTGCTCGTCCACGACCCAGCCGTGGCACAGAACAGACTTATAGGGTGCGCAGCCCTTGCTTGCAACGCTGGTCAGCAGGCTGGACTGGAACCAGCCGCGGAACTGGTCGCCGCCTTCCATATACATATCAGCCGGGAAGCGCAGTTCCGGACGCTCCTCCAGCACAGCGGCGTGGGTGGAGCCGGAGTCGAACCAGACGTCCATGATGTCGGTGTCCTTGGTCCACTCACGAAGCACCGCACTTTTCGCACACTCGCCTGCGGGGATGATCTGCTCGGCTTCGTACTTATACCATGCATCGGAACCCTCCTTGCGGAACAGGTCGCTGACAGCCTTGATGGTGGCATCGGTGATGTGGTAGGTGCCGCACTTCTTGCAGTAGAATGCAGGGATGGGCACGCCCCAGGTGCGCTGGCGGCTGATGCACCAGTCGTTGCGGTCGCGCACCATGCCCTTCATGCGGTCATGGCCCCAATCCGGCATCCAGGTAACGGTGTCGATGGCCTTGTAGACATCCTCGCGGAACTTTGCGATGGAGCAGAACCACTGTTCCGTTGCACGGAAGATGATGGGGTGATGGCAGCGCCAGCAGTGCGGGTACTGATGCTTGATGTGCACCTGACCCATGACAGCACCGGACTCGGTCAAATCGGCCAGAATGGTCTTGTTGGCAGCCCACACGCGCTGACCTGCATACTTACCGGCCAGCTCGGTCAGATAGCCGCCATCGTCCACGGGGACGGTGATGGGCACCTGCGGATACTTCTGGCAGACGTTGAAGTCGTCCACGCCGTGGCCGCCTGCGGTATGGACGCAGCCAGAACCGCTTTCCAACGTGACGTGATCGCCCAGAATGACCCAGCCCTCCTTGGGCAGGTAGACGTGGTTGTAGCGCATCAGCTCGAACTCGGTACCGGGGACCGGCTCGCCCACGATCTCGTAGTTCTCGATGTGGCAGGCATCCATGACGCTCTTGACCAGTTCGGTGGCCATGATGTGGAACTCATCGCCGATCTGACGAAGGAGTACTCGAACTGGCCGTTCAGGCAGATTGCCTCGTTAGCGGGCAGAGTCCAAGTGGTGGTGGTCCAAATGACGAAGTAGGTCTTGTCCATCGGGATGCCGTGCTTTGCCAGCACACCGTTGGGGTCCTGAGAGACGTGGAAACGCACGAAGATGGAATCGCAGTCGTCCTCGCCGTACTCGATCTCGGCCTCTGCCAGAGCCGTGCGGCAGTCCGGGCACCAGTACACGGGCTTCAGGCCCTTGTAGATGTAGCCCTTCTTTGCCATCTCGCCAAAAATCTCGATCTGGCGTGCCTCGAACTCAGGCTTCAGGGTCAGATACGGATGCTCGAAATCGCCGATAACGCCCAGACGCTTGAACTGGTCGCTCATGATATCGATGTGCTCAGTAGCAAACTTTTCGCAGATCTGGCGCAGTTCCAGCTTGGAAATGTCCTTCTTCTTATCACCGACGGAGGACAGAGCCTTCAGCTCGATTGGCAGGCCGTGGGTATCAAAGCCGGGCACATAGGGAGCCTGGAAACCCTCCATGTTCTTATCGCGGATAATGATATCCTTGATGATCTTGTTCAGGGCAGTACCCATGTGGATATTGCCGTTTGCGTACGGAGGGCCGTCGTGCAGGATGAACTGCGGCTTGCCCTCGTTGTTCTTAATCATCTGCTCATAGACATGGTTCTGCTCCCAGTCCTCGAGCATTTTGGGTTCCTTCTTCGGCAGACCGGCCCGCATTTCAAACGGGGGTCTGCATCTTATGGATGGTGTCGTTGTAGTTCTGCGCCAAAGTTTCCTACTCTCCTCTATTTATTGGATTCTTTAGTTATATCACATCGGGCGTCAGCTGTCAAAGTCAACGCCTTCAAAGTTATCGAACGCCGGGGGAATTCAGCTCCTCCTGCGGTTCGTCACTTGCCTTTTTGCGGGTCGTGCGCCTGGTCGTACCGGCTTGCGGCGGCGGGCAGGCTTGGCCTCCGGCTCGTCATACAGGCCGGAGACATCCTGGAACCGCGTCTCGTCGAGTGGCGGGCGTCCTCCACGGGAGTCGGGGCGGGCTCGGCTTCCTCCGGCTCCTCCGGGTGCGGCGCGATGGCAAATTCCACCGTGTCTACCTTTTCGCCCTGAGCCTGGGCACTTTCCGTCGGCTCCGGCACGGGCTGGGCTGTGGGCGGCTCATAGTAGGCCGTCTCCTGCATGGCGGGCACCTGGGCTGCCTGCTGTACCGGGGCCGACTCCGGCACAGGCTGGGCTGCGGGGGCCGTGTAGACCGGGGCCTGCACAGCGGGCTGCTGCGGCTCTGCCGCAGGGGCAGCGGCCTGCTCCGGGGCCGGGGACGGCGGCGGAACGGGTTCATCCTCGGACCGTCTGGTGTAATCGGGCAGTTTATTGATAAGGTTGATATGCTTGCGGTACATCTCGATCAGCGAACGCTTGAAGCTGTCTGCCTCACCCTTGAGCGTGACGATCTCCTGCTTGGCCAGCTCGACGTCATCGCGGGCGCGCTGCTCACGGTCCTCCGCCTTGATGTTGGCCGAGCGGATGATCTCCGCCGCTTTCTGCTTGGACTCGTGGATAATACTGTCCCCCATGCGCTGGGCGTTGATCATCGACGTACTCAGGGAGTTTTCCATCGTTCGGTATTTTTCAATGCGCTGGGCCAGCATGACGAGCTTTTTCTGCAAATCATCATTCTGGGCAGCCAGGTCGTCCATTGCCTGGGCGACCTGCTTGAGATAATCATCCACATCCTCACGGCGATAGCCCTGGAACGCTTTGTCAAATGTGACGTGGCGGACATCCTCGGAAGAGATCATGACGGCTTTCCTCCTGTATGCGGGGCACACGGCCCCGTTATTCCCTGCCCGCAGTGCTGCGGGCGATCCTGCGCTCAATATTGGTAAAAGGATATG
>ENA-OQAX01000144-OQAX01000144.1-human-gut-metagenome-genome-assembly--contig:-NODE-144-length-15945-cov-1.826147_pt1 | contig 15945 bp, 25 predicted proteins | sample MGYA00242741_ERZ504539 | MGnify/ENA primary metagenome ERZ504539 (study PRJEB26092, sample SAMD00036277) | human gut metagenome | host: Homo sapiens | study: EMG produced TPA metagenomics assembly of... | reverse complement strand
GAAGAAAGCGACTAAACGTCTTACTTCCACATACTTTATGGAACGTTATCGTAAGTTTTTGAAGCCGGACGGACTGATTCATTTGAAGACCGACAGTAATTTTTATGTTTACTTACACCCGCTATATGGTAGAGGAAAACAAATTGCCGGTAGAGTTTATGACCGAAGATTTGTATCATTCCGGTTTGGTGGATGACATACTAGGCATCCGTACCTATTATGAACAACAATGGTTGGATCGTGGTTTGAATATAAAATATATGAAGTTCCGTCTGCCGCAAGAGAAGGAGTTGCATGAACCCGATGTGGAAATAGAATTGGATGAGTATCGCAGTTACAACCGCAGTAAACGAAGCGGGTTGAAAACAAGTAAATAATAACAGAATGATGACTTTATATCCGAAATTGATTTTGGACGCCTTGGCAACGGTGCGTTATCCCGGAACGGGAAAGAATTTGGTGGAAGCGGAGATGGTTGCCGATAATCTTCGCATTGACGGTATGTCGGTAAGCTTTTCGTTGATTTTTGAGAAACCGACCGATCCGTTTATGAAATCTATGATAAAGGCTGCCGAAACAGCTATTCATACTTATGTTTCACCTGATGTACAGGTAGCTATTGCGACAGAGAGCCGTCAGGCGGCGCGTCCCGAACCGGGTAAGCTGCTTCCATTGGTAAAAAATGTCATTGCTGTTTCATCCGGAAAAGGCGGGGTGGGCAAGTCTACTGTGGTGGCCAATCTAGCTGTGGCCCTAGCTAACTGGGATATAAAGTAGGTTTGCTGGATGCTGATATTTTCGGTCCTTCTGTGCCTAAAATGTTCCAGGTGGAACGATGCCCGTCCTTATGCTGAGCGGATTGACGGGCGTGATTTGATTGTGCCGATTGAAAAATATGGTATCAAGTTGCTTTCTATCGGTTTCTTTGTCGACCCTGATCAAGCTACTTTATGGCGTGGAGGGATGGCTAGTAATGCTTTGAAACAACTGATTGGAGATGCCGCATGGGGAGAACTGGATTATTTCATATTGGATACGCCTCCGGGCACCAGTGTATTCATCTGACTTTGGTGCAGACTTTGGCTATTACGGGAGCTGTAATCGTCAGTACACCTCAGCAGGTGGCTTTGGCTGATGCGCGCAAGGGAATCAATATGTATACCAATGATAAAGTAAATGTTCCTATTTTGGGATTGGTGGAGAATATGTCATGGTTTACTCCTGCGGAACTTCCTGAAAATAAGTATTACCTTTTCGGAAAGGAGGGTTGCAAACAGCTGGCAGAGGAAATGAATGTGCCTTTGTTGGGACAAATTCCTATTGTGCAGAGTATCTGTGAAAATGGTGATAAAGGAACTCCGGCTGCTTTGAATGAGGACAGCATTACCGGGCGTGCATTTATAGAGTTAGCTGAAAATGTTGTGAAGCAGACCGAGAAGCGTAATGCGGAACAGGCGCCGACACACATTGTGGAGATGAAGAAATGATTTAGGAATATATTTTTAAGATGAAAAGAGACTGTTCGAAACAGCCTCTTTTCTGTTTTTATGCTCTTTATTGCAGTTTGAAAGTTACAGGAACAGTGTATCTGCAACGTACTGCTTTGTCTTTTACAGTTGCCGGCTTCCATTTTGGCATGGATTTTACAACCCGTGCTGCTTCAGCATCCAGTTCGGGGGTAATGCTGCGTACTATGCTTACATGGTCTACCGAACCATCTTTTTCAATGACCATCTGTACGATTACTTTACCTTGTGCTCCCTCCTTTTGCGCTATTACGGGATATTTTATGTTGCGTGCCAAATATTGCAAGCAGGCTGTCATACCTCTGGGGAATTCAGGCATATTGTCTGCTATCTGGTATACGGGGTCTTCTCCGACAAGAAGTAATCTCACCAGTTCCGGATTTTCCATATCTTTGATGGGGCAGAGTTCTTTTACCGTGAATTTTCCTTCTTGATAACCTTTATGGTTAATGGCAATGGTTTCGCCTACTCCTACTGTTAACTGAGCTTCTCCGTGAGCGTTTGTCGTGGCTTTGGCATTTGTTGAAGAAGAAATAAGTTCTGCTCCTGCCAGTTGTTGGTTATCATTATTAGATATTTGTAACTTGACCCGTATTTGTTTGCCGGCTTTGATGTAAGCGGCAATATCATCATCAGTATCAAAGATGGCAGTAACATTTGGTTTGTTTGCTGAAAGTAGAAGTGATTGGTGTTTGGAACTTTTAGGAGAGGAAACGTCTAGGGAAACATACTTGGGAGTCGTCATATCCACTTCTATGGTAGCCTTTCCTTCTGCATTGGTCTTGAAAGTTTTTTACTTCATTACCCGGTTTGATTTGCAGAGTAATATTAGGCTGAGGCTTACCTTCACTATTGGTTACGGTAATAGTGAAAGTCACCAGACCTTGTACTGTTGTGTTGACAAAAGATGCCACTTCTTCCCTTTCGGGGCGTGGGGTGCTTTCTTCCGTGGAATAGATTAACCTTTCGGCTGTCCGTGCCACGGTTTCAATGTTGCTGACCAAGAGTAGAGCAGCAGTCAGCGGTGCAAACAAGGCATATTTGATATGCCCTGTGGTGCGGTTCTTTTTTGTTCATCATTTTTAATTCTGTTTTTTAAGTGTGATAAGTTGAAATTATTATATAAACCGGTTTGTCTGTTTTGGTTGGCTAATCCCAAAAGGTGATATTGATATGCTTTCTTATTTGTGCCGGATTCCATTACTTTATGATCGGCAAGGTATTCCAAATTGAGTCTGATCTCTGTTTTCAGCAGCCATGCAAAAGGATTCATCCAGCAAATGATATTTACTATTTCACTGATAATGACATCTATGGAATGCCATTGGCGGACGTGGGTCTGTTCGTGCGTCAGGATTTCTTGTTTTTCGTCTTCTTTCAGTTCGGGCAGATAGACGAAAATCCATTGCCAGAAAGAGAATGGATTGGCAGGTTCTGATAGACTGCGTATGGATATTTTGGTCTACATTTATACTCTTGCTTTTTAAGACAAGGTGGAAAATACTACTTAGTTGGATCATAAATCGTGCGGATAATAAAAGGATTCCAATCCAATAGATGAACTTTATTATATCAAGCAGGCCGGGTGTGGGAATAGCAACAGGAGTTGTGACTACTGTGGCAGTGGAAGTATTTGTTTCTGTCAGCATCATCAGTGCGTAGTAATCTGCCAGTTCATTGATGGCAGGTTGTTCTTTCACCCATGCTTGCATATCCATCAGCGGATAAAGAAAAGAGAGGGCAAGAAAACTCAGCAGTGCGATACGACGCCACTGGAAGAAAGTGTCGCGACAGCAGAACAGCTTGTAGAAAGCATAGAATAAGGCGATGCCTATATTTACTTCAGCATGTAGATGAGTTCGGGTGCTGTAGTTATCATAGTATTTGTGAATTTAGCAGGATTATTTATCTTCTTCTTTCTCTATCAAGTTGATAATGTCTTTCAAGTCGGCTGCGGAGATTTTTTGCTCTTTGGCGAAGAAAGATACCATTTCCTTGTATGAGTCAGCAAAATAGTTCCGGACCACACCACTTACAAATGTGCGTTTGTATTCGCTTTGTTTAACCACTGGGGTGTATTGATAAGTGTTGCCGAATCGTTTGGCCGTAACGTACCCTTTTCTTTTCAGGTTGTTCACTATGGATGCCACCGTAGTATAAGGCGGCTTGGGTTCGGGAAATTTAGCAACTATGTCTTTCACGAAACATTCTCCCATGCTCCAAATATGAAGCATCACTTCTTCTTCTTGTATCGTTAGCTTTTCCATAAGAAAATGAATTGATTACGATGTTTTCGCAAATCTACGAAAAAATCGTAATAAAGCAAAAGGAATGGGAGTTAATTAGTGTGAATACAGATTGTGGGCAGATAAAAAAACAAAGTGAAAGAATCCGGCTGTGATAGATTGAAGCGGACCCTTCACTTTGGCATGAAAATGACAGATGAAGTAAAGTTTATTTTTTGTGTAGAATATAATGGTCTGCTAACTCTCCTGTTATTGCCTGTTTGTCTTGATTGAGAGCGGTCAAGGTATTCTCACCGACTTTATAATATTGCTTATCCTCTCCATTAATTAAAGTCATGATATTACCTTCAACAGAGTAAGTTCCATATTCTTTGAAAGTAGCATCCTGCCGGTCAATATATTCTGATATCAACTCAAAAGTCTTGTCTTTTTTAATAGTCAGGGTCATGTTGATACCCGGACAGTCGGCAGCCGGAAAAGTTCCGGTGTAAGTACCGTCATAATCCAATGAGTTTTCTGCATTGTGCATATCCGTTGTTTCGGTGGAGGTTGCAGAATCGTTAGTGTTTTTGGAGTTGCTGTTACATGAAGTAATCAGCAGGCATACGCATGCCAGAATAAAAAAGTTTTTTCATCATAAATAATTCATTTAGTTCTTAATTTATAAACAAATTCAGACGACATTTGTTCTGCGTCTTTTCTTAATCTCTTTTAATCTTTCGTATACATGTCTGCGGCTTAAGGTAATCTGACGACGGTATACGATGCAGGTGGTAAGGAAATAAACACCTGTTTGTATCCACAATACCCGGTACTCTGTCAGCACATCGGTCAGTGTGGCTCCCATATTGTTGATGCGTACAAAGCCGTTGATGCCGAAAGTGGAAGGGAACAGCCACGAAACCACCTCCCAGAATTTAGGAATGGCAGTACCTGGCCACGAAATGCCTGAGATAAATAGCAACGGTACTGAGGTAAATACATAAATCATCATACAGGCTTCCCGATGGTGAATAAAGATAGAACAAGTCATCGCGAAAAAAGATGCATGCCAGTATATAGGGAAACATGAATGCCGCTAGGGTTCCGGCTTGAGCTATTTGTACCAGGCTGAACATTTTGGGAACAAGGCAGAGCATATAGGTAGCCATGACAGCATATATCATAAGGTAAGTCAGTGATTTGCCTAAAACAATGCGCAGCGTGCCATGATAATGGCGGCTCATGGGGATAAGGTCTCGAAAACGGTTGTTCTCACGAGCAGTTCCGGCAGATAGACCTACTCCTAGCAGTAAAGTTTGTTGGATAATCAATATCAGTACGGCGGGTATCAGGAAGCTGGCAAAACCGTTCTGCGGATTGAAAATGGAAATATCCTCATACGCTATGGGAGACGTGCTCACTTCATCTTGTCGGATGGTTGTGTTGCCGGAGCGTTCTATCTTTATCTGTTTGTTCATCATCAGCGAGGCATTGGTGTTGGCTGTCAGCATGGCTTTGTAGTATAGCATACCGCTCATGTCACAGTAGATGGTAACATGGGTTTGAACTCCTTTAGTAATGTCGCGGCTGAAGCTTTCAGGAATATAGATGATGCCATACACTTTGCCGTTCTTCAATAAAGTTTTTGCTTCTTCCATATCACTGCAATGAGATACTATTTCCAAGTCGGCACCTGCATCTACCAGACGCAGGTATTCACGGCTGAGGCTGGAACGGTTGTTATCTACTACAGCAGCAGGGACTTCACGTACTGTTTCATTGGTATATATAAAGGTATAGAGAAGCGGATAGCCTAGTGGTACCAGAATGAAGAAGATAAGTACACCCTGATCCTTTACAACTGCTTTCAACTCTTGCCACCAGATGTAGAAAAGGTCCTTGGTTCCTTGTGAGATGATATCTTTGAGTTATATGTTTTCATACCTGTTTGCCGTTTTAGGGAATATATACATAATGTAATAGTACTGTGCGCAGTCTTTTCAGTATAAAGAAAGGCAACAGCATGAATAACATCAACGCGACTACTGAATGCCATGCGTAAATCAGCGGATATCCGTTAAGCGCCAAATCTACATAAATCAGGAAGTAGTGGCGTAACGGGAATAGATTGGCCAGTGCCTGTAACACAGGATTCATTGCCATAACTGGAAAACTCATACCCGATATGGAGAAAGAAATCACTCCCCATAGGGAGGCAGTGCTCAGTGCCAAGCGGACTGTTGTAAACAATCCGAACAGAAATACTCCGAAAGCCTGTGAAGCCAGTACTAATAACAGACCGGCAAACAGCATGGGCAGTATACCGCTATTACAGGGATAGTGCAGGAAACCGTATAGATAAACATTATAGAAGGTGCCCATGACAAAGAAACTAAAGTCTGAGGCAGCAATTTGCCGGTCAGAGCTACGGTGATGGAATTGTCTGCCATGCCCATCCATTCTTTTTGGGTGTTGGTTTTCATTTCACTTCCAATGGTATAGACGGTGGTCATAAAGATAAGCAGCATCAGGATACCCGGTATGATGGTGTTACTCAAATATACAGAGTAATTGAGCCATGGATTGTTTAATACATGAGAGTCGATGACTATGGGCTGCAGGAATGCCATGGCTGGTCTTCTGTAGCTCCTTTGGCATATAAGGTGGCACGGCCGATGGCTCCACCCGCCAGCTCGGACATGGTGCGCTGGTCTTTATAGAGTAATGAACCTGCTACCAGATAGGAGTAGTTGGTATAAAAGGAAACCTTGGGTTGACGGCTTGCTAATGCCTTCTCGGTAGTTCCTTTTGGAATATAGTAGAAGCATAGATCTTTCCTTGCTGCATGGCTTTGCGGGCATCCGCGAAACTGGGGTAATGTGCTATGATTTTAGTCTGCTGAAAAGCGTCCAGATTACGGATGATGCTGCGTGTGGTAGCTGTGTTGTCCAAATCGACCACACCTGCCGGCATATCCGTAGGGAGTCCGTTCCACATTAATGTAGTGAAGAAGAGATAACAGAACAAGGGAGCTATGATCATGCAGAACAGATATAGCGGTCTTGTGGCGATGCGGAACACTTCACGCCGGGCTATGCGGAATATACGGTTATGGACAGTATTGTTCATTGTTTGTTATTTCTCGATGATGGCACTCATTCCCGGACGCAATCCGTCTGTTCTCTCTACAGGAACAGCTTTCACCTCGAAGGTCTTCAGGTCGAATTGTCCCGTAGTCTTGGTTGCTTTCCAGGCAGCATATGTACCCAGATCTTTCATATAAGTAACCTTGAATTTTATTTCTTTGTCAAAGGCAGGAATAAATGCGCTAATCTCATTTCCTACGGTAAAGTCTTTTAGGAAATCTTCGCGTACATTAAATGTTACCCACATGTCATTCAAGCGGGCCACGTTCATAATGGGGGCACCGGTACCTACCAGTTCGCCTGCTTTGGGAAAAATTTCGGTCACTTCTCCATCAGCTGACGCGGTCAGTATCGTTTCGTCTATGTAGGAGGAAACTTCGGCTACAGCACCTTTGGCACGTTCTACTTGGGCTGCGGCTGCTGCTTTGTCTTCACGTTGTGCACCGTTCTTTGCCATTTCGTATTGGGAGCGTGCTGCTTTTTCTGTAGCGGTCATGGCATCAAATTGTGCTTTGGCTTCATCACGTTTTTGCGCGGACATTACGCCTTGTTCAAAGAGCCGGTTGACACGGTTGTATGACTTTTCAGCAATTTCTACTCCGGCTTTGGCTTTCTGCCACATTTCGTAGGCAGCTTGCAGTTGCTCTTGGCGGGTACCTCGTTGTGCTTTTTCATTCAAGGCTTGTGCTGCTTGTTCGGCAGCTTGTGCTTGAGAAAGTTTGGCTTTTACATCGGGGCTTCAAGGATAGCCAGTGTGTCACCGGCTTTTACTTTGTCTCCTCCTTTACACGAAATTCCAGAATGCGTCCCGGCACTTTGCTGGATACACGGTATTCGTCGGCTTCTGCTTGCCCCTGAATGATTTCCGGACCTTTACCCAGTGTAAAGAAACCTATCAGTGACACTATGACAATGACTGCTGTCAGTGAAATAAATGCCAGCAAAATATTGCTGTGTTGTGATCTTTCTGCCATATCTTTTCGTTTTTAATCTTTAATTTTTATTTAAGCACTCCCATTGATTTGCGCAAATAGACTTCAGTCAGTTTTACATCAATCTGAGCGTCTATTTTGTCCGACTGGGCAGATAACCAAGCGGTTTGCGCTTCCAATACGTTACTGGTAGGAATGACTCCTTCCATGAATCCCAGTTTGGCATAGCGCAGATTCTCGTCTGCTTTTTCCAGATTTTTTTCAGCCATACTCAGGCGTTTGGCTGCTTCATTTACTTTATAGCTGGCTTGGCTTACCTGCAATTCTACCTTTTCTTTTGCATCTGCCAGTTGGTAGCGGGCAATGTTTGCTTCCGCCTTGGCAGCTTTTACCTTATACATTCCTTCGCCCCAGTTCCATATTGGAATTTGTACCATAGCGCCAACAGCCCACATGCCGCGGAATTTGCGTTCAAAGCCGTTTACCAATGAGGGATTGGTTACCATGTAGTTGGCGGTCAGAGCTACTGTAGGAAGAAATCCCGCGCGGGTGATATTGACTTTTTGGTCATAAATTTTATTAGCTAGATCCAACTTCGTAATTCTTCGCGATTTGCCAAAGCGGTGGCTACATTATCACCTACATGATATTCAAGGAGAGTTAAGCTTTCTACGTCTTCATCTGCTAAACGTATTTCATCATTTAAAGGCAGACCGCATAATTGGCATAGTACCATTTTAGATAGGCTTAATCCGTTGTCTATTTGTGTGAGCTTCATTTCGGCTTCATTCACTTTTACTTTTACACTTAGTCCGTCGGCTTTGGTGGCGACACCTTCGGTTATCATTTTTATCTACATCACTGTCCAGTTGGCTGACCAGTTGCAGATAGCTTTGGGCTAGTTTTTTCTTGTTTATCAGTGAGATGACTTGCCAGTAAGCTTGGTCTGTATTCAAAATGATATCCTGCATACCGGTGGCGTGCTGTGATTCGGCCAGCTGTTCTGCGTATTGGGTGATTTTATTGTAGGCAACAATTTTTCCTCCCATGAAGATGGGTTGGGTAAGGGTTACAGCTCCTGCATACATATTGCGTGTGTCGGTGCGCAGCGCATCTACCAAACCTTGTCCGACCTTGTTCAGTGCATTTCCAATACCTGGGATGAGGGGAGCAAGTGGTTGCAGTATTTGTGCGAGTTCGGGATTGGAAGCTGCCAGTTGTTGGAAAGTTTCCTGTATAGAGCCTTGGGCGGTAGTCCCTATCTGACTGATAGCTCCCTTTTGTTCGTCACTTAATAAAGAGATTTCTTTCTGAGTGCGCATATAGGTTCCTATAGCCGCAATCTTAGGAAGATAATTGGTAAAAGCCGCTTTCTTTTCATAATGTGCAGCTGTTATCTTTTCAGCTGAAATGCGCAACTCTTTATTGTTGGATAATGCTAAAGCACGACAACTATCTAAGGTGAGTGTGCTTTGGGCTGAAATACTATCTAAAACACCGATAAATAGGATAAAAGCTGCAATCTTTTTCATTATAGTGTTCTTGTTTTGTTGTTTTTTAAGTTGTTTATGCAACAAAAATAAGACAAATCTTCAAGAAAGCCATATTCTGGATGTTATTTTAAAATATTTTTATAATTCTGCAATCTGTATGTTTACTGCTTTTGCTTGGTGGAGAAAAAAACAGCCGGTTCGTTTCCAACCGGCTGTTTTTTATTAAATATATTGAAGGAGAGAATGTTCCTTGTTATTTCATGCTGAAAGCTTGTTGTCCTATCATGGTTCCATCAGCGAAAATATAAACATGATAAGTTCCGGCAGGCAAATATTCCTCTACGTCCCAATATACGGTTACATTTTGTTCTTCTCCAGTGTATTCTATGTATTTCTTGATGGAATAAACCAAATTACGGTTTTCGTATGGGAATGTGTTTGAAGCGTTTTTGGTTAGTATGTCATTGTCTGGTTTGGCAATACGTATATATAAAGTACGTTCACCTGTTTTGGCGGTAATATTCTTGACAATGGTGAACGAGATGGCTATCTTTTTCACATCTTTTACTTCTTGGCTGTTTTACCACGTTTATTTCTAGGCTCTACGCTAATTCCTGTGGCATCCAATTGGGCTGCAAGGTGACCTTTTTCATTCAGATTCTTTTTCTCTTGCGATAAATTATTGATTTGACGGGTTGCCTGCGTATATTTTTGTTTTACTTCTTGGTTTTCTTCAGCTAGTGCTTGGTTGAGTTTGTTCAGTGAATCTATTTGGATAACATAGGTGCGTAGTACGGCACGTACTGTTTTCAGTTCTTTCTTCAAACGCATGATCTCAGCTGCGTTACTGGTCTTTACTTGTCGTAATTCTTCTAGCAGCCGCTGTGTTTTCAGCTTCTCACTCTCCAGCTTTTCGCGCAAGGAATCATTGTTTATCTGTATCTGAAGTTCATCATATTGGGTGGCGAAAGTGGTATATTCGTTTTCCATTTCCAGTTTTTCCACAGCGAAGAGTTCGCTCATTTCCTTATTCTCTTTTGCTTGATGAAAAGCATAAAAAAGAAACTCCGCCGATAATCACAACCAGCAGAATAATGACAATAATCAGTTTTTTGCTCTTATCCATAGTGTTACATTGAATTTTGGACAAAAGTACAATAATTTATGTAGACTGCTCGAAAAATATTATGGAAATTTTTCTTTAATTCGGAATATCATTGTAACTTTGCGGTGCTTTTAAGAAGGCGATTTTATTATCAACTTTAAACAAAATATAGAGATTATGTCAAAAGTAACCGTAGTAGGCGCAGGTAACGTAGGTGCTACATGTGCAAATGTTCTTGCTTTTAACGAAGTAGCAGACGAAGTAGTAATGCTGGACGTTAAAGAAGGCGTATCAGAAGGTAAGGCAATGGATATGATGCAGACAGCTCAGTTGTTGGGCTTCGACACAAACATTGTAGGTTGCACTAACGATTATGAAAAACAGCTAACTCTGACGTTGTGGTTATCACTTCAGGTATTCCCCGTAAGCCGGGTATGACCCGTGAAGAACTGATCGGTGTTAATGCAGGCATCGTTAAGTCAGTTGCTCAGAATATCTTAAGTACTCTCCTAATGCTATCATCGTAGTTATCTCTAACCCGATGGATACTATGACTTATTTGTCATTGAAAGCTTTGGGCTTGCCTAAGAATAGAATCATCGGTATGGGTGGTGCTTTGGATAGCTCACGTTTCAAATATTTCTTGTCTCAAGCCTTGGGTTGCAACGCTAATGAAGTGGAAGGTATGGTTATCGGTGGTCACGGTGATACTACTATGATTCCTTTGACTCGTTTTTGCTACTTACAAAGGTATGCCTGTTTCTAACTTCTTGTCTGAAGAAAAATTGCAGGAAGTTGCTGCTGCTACTATGGTAGGCGGTGCTACTCTGACTAAGTTGCTGGGTACTTCTGCATGGTATGCTCCGGGTGCAGCTGGTGCATTTGTTGTTGAATCTATCATCCACAACCAGGGTAAGATGGTTCCTTGTTCAGTTTATTTGGAAGGTGAATATGGGGAATCAGATATTTGCTGTGGTGTGCCTGTAATCTTGGGTAAGAACGGTATTGAAAAGATCGTTGAATTGCCTTTGAACGAAGAAGAAAAAGCTAAATTTGCTGCAAGTGCTGCTGCTGTTCGTAAGACTAACGCTGCTTTGCACGAAGTAGGTGCTCTTTAATCCAAACAATATATATTAGTAAAAGGGACTGTCTGGCAAAACGGACAGTCCCTTTTTTTATATCCCTGTCTTCTTGGTTGCTTTCCTTTGTCATTTCCTTGCATTTTTTCTAGGTTGTTCCTTCGGACAGGATAAGCGTTTGCTTACCTTGGGTTAAGCCTTTTTTCTGCGTCCGGTTATTACGTTCTGCTGCAGCAGGACGTATATCCCACTGTAATGGGACGTACGTTCCACTGTAGCAGGACGTACGTTCCACTGTCGCAGGACGTAATAATCTGCCGTTCAAAAAGACTTAGCCGTCCGTAGGAAAAGGCTTACTCTTTCCTTTGTTGTGAGACAGGTATATATGGATATTGCTTTATTTGATGCCGATGAAGATAGCGGGAATCTCATTGTTTCCGCTTGTCCAATGTTTGAGTTCGTATTCGGGGTAGAGGAGGGAGTTTGTGCCTACCCATTCATTGAGGGAAGATAAAACGGATTTGCTGTTCGAGTCGATGAAGTTTGCATCATAACTGTAGGTATTTGTCATTTGACTTTCCTTGAGTCCGGTTTTTTCCCCACTGTAATATTTGTAAAAGCAATGTTCGGTGCTGCTGGAATTGGCTTCTCCGGTGATTATGCCAAATGAACTTTGATTTGAAGAACAATCCACATAACAATTGATGACTGTTAAAGAAATTGCATTCCCTTTACCATATATTCCACCGGCACTGGCTCCGGTAGTATTGTTTTTATGGTGCTATTAACGAAGAAACTATTTATTATTTTCCCGCTTGCTTCTCCTGCTGCTCCTCCGGCACTTTGCGATTCCAGGTGACAAGACACAACAGAACAGTTTACAATGGTTCCGGTTGAAAAAGCCGCTATACCACCGGAACGGGCATTGGATTTTACCGTCGATTTCTGAATTGAACAATTTATGATATAGCCTTTATTGTAACCTACCAGTATTCCGGCGCCGACTTTCTTTGAGCATTGGGCTTTGCTCCCTTTATGCAAAGATTTTTAATCATAGCATTTTCTGATGTATGACCGAAGAGTCCGCTTTTTCCCGAACTGGTATTGGGAAGAGTGAGATTGCAGATGCTGAATCCTTGTCCGTCAAAGATGTCTTTATATTCTAATGTTTTACCGTCCATTCCTATAGGCTTCATCCGTTTACAATCCTCGTCCGTCAATTCAATATCATTCAGAAGCCTATAAGTGGTAACGCCGTCTTTGGTGATGCCGAAGTCGCTCAGCGATTTACCATTGTATTCTTTATTATTATTAAAAAACTGAATGCAATCAAATCTTCAGCAGAGGAAATGCCAATATTCGATTGTTCATCAAGAATCTTGATATTGCATGTATATTCGTAATTGCTTAAGAAATCTTGTGGGTTCAATTCTTTGACAAAGCTCGCATGATTGGTGATAATCTCGACCTTCAAACCGATATTCTCGCTCGGAGGAATGATAAATGAATAGCTTTCGGAAGCATCTCCGGGGGTGATGGCCGTATGGCTTTGTTCTGCATCAAGTTTCAGGTCTGCCGTGGCAGGAATAATCTTGTCGACAATGACAGGAGTTGTCAGTCTGATTTCTTTTTATTTCTCCTTGTAATTCTTCACTGATGTGAAAGGTGAGGCGGGAAAATAGATGCTTAAATTGAAAACCGATTCCCCGTCCGGCCTCGAATCTGTCTTTTATGTAGAGCACGTCTTCCAATCGTCCTTCCGGGTACAGGTCATCATACAGATTGTCCTTATAAGTGGGGTATAAGGCAACAATATCGGTCGTCCCCGATAAATCAGTCCATGAGATGGGTAAGTCGCTTTCCCACACATCTCCCGAATAGGTGAAAATTTGGTTCTCTAATTGCAGACTTCCGGTGGCATTCAGCACTGCCCGGCTGCCTGAAGGCAATGAAGTGGTGTTTGTCGGATTATTGATAAACCGGCAGCAGTTGCCTGTGATTATGCTTCTATCGCTTTGGATAAAATCAGTAAGGTTATCGGAACAGGCGCAGAAGACTGATGCCGATAACCCCAATAGTAAATGAATGTATTTCAATTTCTTCGTTTGTTTAGGCTGATTGTTGTCATGCTCCTCCGGGATAGAAAACTCCTTGTCGGCAAACAGTTCCATCAGTCCTGATATCTGTTTCAGACGTAATAGTTCGTCGGCATCCATTCCGATATATTTCTTAATCCATTCGTCGCTCATTCCGGCTTTAGTGAGTTCTGCCACAATGTCGACCATCAGTTCGACGCTATGAGTGCCGCGGGCACGGTTATGGCGAATGGTACTTGCCATTCGGTTAGATAAGTCTTTCTCAATAACCACCACCGGCAATAATCCTTTTTCGCGTTCGAATACCCGTTTGGAAGTCCTGAGAACGCAGTAACGGTGATAGCCGTCTACGAGTTCGTAAACATCTTCATCCGGGATATAATAACAAACACAAGGCATGGTGTATCCGTCTTCCCAAATACTAAGCTCGAGCAGCTTCATTTCGGGGGGCGCTACATGGTTGGGGTTATAACTGTTGGCACGTACTTTCTCTACCGGTACACGGCGTACATGATATACAGGACTCTCGTATTCTTTTTTCATCTCATGATATTTTTGTATTTTTGCATTACTTTATCTCTTCTCTGCTTTTCCTTTTTGGTCAGGGCAAATCCCATGTATTTGCAAACATGGTCATTCTTCAGGATACATATACACATACGTTTGTAAGTTTGGAATTTCCTTGAATTCGGGTATATCTATGTCGTCCAGATAATCCATTTGTACAGGCAGTTTGTCTGTCTTATAGTTGGTTGTTTTCTGTACATGCATATTGATGCCTAACTCATTTAATTTGCGTATGGTTTCCAAGCTGAGGCATCTCCCCGATATTTCCAGAATTCTCTGCTTACCCTTAGCTTTTCAAGATAGGCGTTTTTTTCATATCTTCGGGGAGTGTTTCCAGTAGAAAATACATATACTCTCTCCATGTATAGCCTTTGGGGAGTTTTATGCTTTGCCAGCCCATGGCACGGGTTCCTCCGTAGATGCCGGTGAAGTTTACGCCATTTACCCGGCCCAACATTCTTCCCCATGTATTGGGGTCGATGGCTTTGTAAAGTTTCAGGGTTTCCTGTGCTGTACTTAAAAAAAGGGCTGGCAACGCGTTGCTTGTCCAAGGGGACTCCTGCCTTATAATATAGTTCATAGAGCTGATTGAAGGGCCATTTGAAGCGTGCATAAGCCACCCATATATCTTCGGTACGCCAATCATAAATGGGGTAAAGGTTGAAGAGGTCGTATCCTATTCTGCGTGACCATTTTAAATTATGATATGTGAACAGGCGATTGTTGCTGTAAATAGTCCTCCAGCGGTCGAGGCTTTCCTGTGTTCGGATACCTACGAGGCAGGCAGTGCGTACGGCATCCTTTTTTTTATGATACCATCTTCCGAATTCCACTTGAAAATTGTAATCCCACATTTCGTCGTTATAAAAAGGGAAGTCTTCCTTCTTATAGCAATTCTTCGGCATCGGACGCACCCAGTTGGCATGCATCTCTTCATCCCAGGGACGCCAGAACTGTTGGTACATGGATGCACAGGTAACGACTTTGAATGGTACGCATACATGATAGATTTCCAGAATATCCAAATTCTGCCTGAATGTTTCTTCCACATAATCCGTCGTCATTTTTGTATTGTGCCTCATAGTCCATGTGGAAGACGCCTATTTTTCTATTCAGATTATGTTTACGGATATAATCAATGCATAGGTTGAGTAAGACCCCGCTATCCTTGCCTCCCGAAAAGGAGACATAAATATTATCAAATTCGTCAAAAATAAATTTAAGTCGCTTTTGTATCAGTTCGTAAACATTTTTCGGTATTGTTTCCCTTTTTCTTCATTTTTTGTTCGTGGTTGGTATATATCATTTAATATAATTGGTCCATTGGTGTTCCGGCTCAAACCCCAATTTTCTTGAATATGTCCAAGTGCTTGGATAATACAATCGCAGTTATATCTTTTTTTATATCAATTTGGCAAAAAGGAGTTTCAGTAATTCTCCGTCGTCTTCTTTTAAGATAGTAGTTTATTAATAACAGAAGTGCTTTTTTGTTTTCCACAGGCAGAAAGCCCATTACTTCTTCTTGATCGTTTACTGCAATATACCATTGATGATTTGCCGTAGTCTTGAATGGATAATTGTTATTAGCCTTCAGTACTTTCGGATTCATCACTAACGGACCGATTAATGGGTATAAATCAGTGTCCAGACCTTTCAGTTGTATTACTTTCATAGAATATCAATTTATGAGCTTTTCAAAATTGGTACAAATTATAAATAAAACTTTGGAATTTTCAATAAAAAACGCTGCCATACCTTCACAGGCGGGCAGCG
>ENA-OQAX01000143-OQAX01000143.1-human-gut-metagenome-genome-assembly--contig:-NODE-143-length-15949-cov-2.094362_pt1 | contig 15949 bp, 20 predicted proteins | sample MGYA00242741_ERZ504539 | MGnify/ENA primary metagenome ERZ504539 (study PRJEB26092, sample SAMD00036277) | human gut metagenome | host: Homo sapiens | study: EMG produced TPA metagenomics assembly of... | reverse complement strand
TGAGGATTTCCGCATCCAGTGCATGAAGTGCTTTCTCGCGGATGATCTCAGCCACGATCTGACGCTGAGGCTGATCAGTAACTGTATCCTCGTCATAAAACATAGGACCGTAAGGCAGATATTTCAGGATACAACCGATAATATCCTGTGTATTCTGTCCACGCAGTGCGGAGCATGGGATAATCTCTGCGAAATCGCATACTTTTCGGTAGGTGTCAATGGCAGGAAGGATTTCTTCCTTTGATACAGTATCAATTTGTTTGATGATCAGGATTACCGGCACTCCGATTCCCTGAGCTGTTCTGCAATATGACGCTCTCCTGCCCCGATAAAGGTACTTGGCTCTACCAGCCACATAATGGCATCTACCTCTTTTAAAGTTCGCTCTGCCACTGGACCATATATTCTCCCAGCTTATTCTTTGCCTTGTGGATACCGGGAGTATCGAGAAATACGATCTGACCTCGTCACAGGTATAAACGGTCTGGATACGGTTTCTGGTTGTCTGTGGTTTCTTGGATGTGATAGCGATCTTCTGTCCGATGAGATGATTCATCAGAGTGGATTTACCTACGTTTGGACGTCCAATAATCGCTACAAATCCGGATTTAAAATTTTCGTTCATTCTGTTCTTTCCTTTTTTAACAATTGATCAGTGGTTTCACTTCCATCAGTACATCAGAGGCCTCAGCCACCTTGCTCTCGCTTCCCACCACACATATCTGATCTGCTGCCAGAACTGCCTCTATGATCTCGGCCAGTGCATGGATATCTTCTGCAGACGCATTCAGAATCTGATCACGTTCTTTCTGGAGCATCTCCTCTGTCACACCGCAGAAATATGCTGTCTTGGAAACAGAACCTTTCATCTGAGGTGTCCTGGGAACATCCTTTCCGCTGATGGTACCAATGATATATTTTTGTCATCTCGCGCTCATCTGCCTGAAAAATTGCGGATATAATCCGGAATCCCCTTATATACATCCAGTGTACGTTTCAGATGAGGATCGCGATAAGATACCAGATAGCTCTCACCATTCCTCTTAAATCCGCTCATACATCCATATGCACCGCCCTTTACGCGCAGATTCATCCACAGATAATCATAACTTAAGATAACCTTCAGAATTTCCAGTGCACCTGTATATTCCAGGCCTTTTTTCTTAAAGTTACCGGTCTGAGCCACATACTGGACCTGTCCGGAAGTCTTAAATCCCTCATTCTTCTTTGTGCAGGTCAGCTTCTCTTCCGATTTCTCCACCGGCTCTGTGCCAAGTCCTGCCTTTACAGCTCCCGCCAGTTTCTGAACTGTCTCCAGGGACTCTCTCTCACCTGTATAACTGATCATAAAGTTCTCCGGACGGAGAATTTTTTTTCATCAGTTTGCAAAGCTCTTCTACAGTTTCCTCTTTTTCGCTGTTCAAAAATCTTTTTTCCAGTTTTCTCGATAAAACTGATAATATCCGATTCCCGCCATCTCATCCTGAAATGCAGCCATCGGAGAAGAATATGCAGCTGCTCTGAGTACAGCAGTGGAATGTCCGGCACCTGTCAGGTTTACCTGTGCCCTGGACTTCACAGATGCAACAATCTCATAGAGACGCTTGGTATCCTCCAGTTTCGAGCTGTTCAGGATCTCCCCGATCATTTTGAAAGGAAATCCATTTTCGTATAAAGTGCCTTACCTCTTACAGAGAACATAGCCTGAAACTCTTCTGTAGAATCAGCTCTGTCAAAAACCTCTACCCCACAGTTGATACCGCCTGTATTGGCATTGATTTCATTGAACAGTTCTCCGTATGTGTAATTCTCTGTATCCACATAACCCAGTACGGATTTCAAAAGTCCCAGATAAGGAATCTGCTCAGGCGCAATACTGTCAGTCTTAAACATCAGGTCTACGTAACCGATGCCATTTGTGCATACGTCATGGTAAAGGAACAGACTGTCATCTACCGTTAATTCTTCATTTATGATCTTTGCAGCTTCTCTTTTAATATCACTTCTCTTTAACATCGGAATGCACTCCAGTGCTTTTGGATCTTCGCCGGCTTCCTGATATGCTTCCAGTGCTTTCGTCTTCTCAACCATTGCATCCAGCTGTTCTTCAGAAAGACTGCTTCTGTATGCTTCCAGCTTCTCCTCCAGCTCTTTCTCACGCTGGGCTGCCAGACCTTTCTTCGGCACAAGAGTCATGATGCATCCATGTGGATTCTCAAGAAGATATTTACGGATCAGTTCTTCAAAATATCCTTCGTTTACTGCCTTTTTCAGTTTTTCAAAAACTGTAAGCTGCTGTACCTGTGCAAAGGGATTTCCTTTTTCATACAGCCAGTCTCCCAGAATATCCAGACTGTACATCAGTCCTTTCGGATAAGAGGAAAAATCAGCTTCACGATAGCGGAATTCAAAGTAATTGATTCCTGCCTCTACAGCTTTCCTGTCAATTCCATTCTTAACAATATCTCCCAGTACCTGTCTGATCACAGATACGAATTCTTCTTTTCTGTCCGGATTGGAACCTTTTGCAATTACTGTAAAATATGGCTGGAGAATACCATCATCATAAGATCCATAGACATCCTTGCCCGCTTTTACATCCAGAAGTGCCTGCTTTAACGGTGCTCCCGGTGCGCTTAACAGTGCGTAATCCAATACCTCAAATGCCATCGCCATCTGACTGTCCGCAGCATTTCCCACAACCATGTTATAAGAAAGATAGGTATTGTCCTCTTCTCCCTCATTCTCAGCAACCGGATACTCAAGAGTCACATCCCGGCATGCTCCGAATGCTTTCTGTTCCTGAATAACAGAATCCACATCCAGATAATCAAAATGCGACAGATAATGCTCATCCAGGAATGCCAGTTTCTCTTCCATATCCATATTTCCATACAGATAAATATAGCTGTTGGATGGATGGTAATAAGTTCTGTGGAAATTCAGGAAATTCTCATAGGTAAGATCCGGAATATTTTTCGGATCACCGCCTGATTCACATCCATAAGTGGTATCAGGGAAAAGGTGATTCATAATCTCCCGTTCCAGAACTTCATCCGGTGAGGAGAAAGCACCTTTCATCTCATTATATACAACACCGTTATATTTCAGCGGTCCTTCCTTCTGTTCCAGATGATAGTTCCAGCCTTCCTGACGGAAAATCTCTTCTCTTTTATAGATATTCGGATAAAATACCGCATCCAGATAAACATGCATCAGATTCTGAAAATCCTTATCATTGCAGCTGGCTACAGGATAGCAGGTTTTATCCGGATAAGTCATAGCATTCAGGAACGTATTCAGAGAACCCTTTACCAGTTCTACGAAAGGATCCTTTAATGGAAATTCCCTTGAACCGCAGAGTACACTGTGCTCCAGGATATGTGCCACACCTGTGCTGTCCTTAGGCGGTGTGCGGAATGCGATATTAAATACTTTTATTCTCATCATCATTCTCGATCAGCATAACTCTTGCACCTGTTTTCTTATGGCGCAGAAGCCAGCCTGTGGAATGGATATCTGTCAGGTTTTCTTCTGTTACAACTTCATAAGCTGTCAAATTTGCTTTGTTCATGTATGCCTCCAGTAATTTTTTTTTGGCTTTTCTTTATAATCCGCCTTCTCCCGGAAAATGAGCTTCGTAAGCTTCCCTTGCTGCCTTTGTTATCATTTCCAGTTCTTCCTGCATATTGATTTCTTCCGGAAACACAATGGCAGTGGTATAGACATCTTTCTGAAGCTTACTCTTCGCACTTTTCTCACTGATAGGAACAATTCCGCACAGGGTAGTATTATACGTCTTGTCCTTCTCACAAGTTCCATATAAGTCTTAACCATATGGCAGCATTCTCTGTAAAGCAGTTCCCTGTGAAGTTCGCTCTTTTCCTGCATTTCCCTGAATTTCAGTCTGGCAAGGTTTTTCTCGATTTCTTTTCTGGCTCTCTTTAAACCAAACAGCTTTCCCGCTGTATCCTTGCTGTATTCCATTGCCATCCAAAGCGCCAGATACCCATCAGCACGTGTACCGGAACCTGCCTCTGAAGGTTCTCCATAACGCAGTTCCCACAGTTCCTTACGGACAGCATTTGCCTCCTCATCTTCGCCTGCAGCAATAGACTGGTCAAGAAACATCTTTCTTTTCATCGGATCATGCTCTCTGTAATAAAGAGCAATTATTGGTGTGTCTGTCATATATTTATCCTTTCCGGTTACTTTATCTGTAACTGTTTGCTACCTTTATCTTACAATCCCAAAATTTACTTTCATGGCTCTTCATAGGTAAGCTCTGTTTCTGCCAGAGACAGCGCCTCTTCAATAACCTGATCCATATCCATGTAGCGATACATGCCGAGTCTTCCGCCAAAGATCACATTCTTCTCTTCCAGTGCGCGACGTCATATTTGTCAAACAGTTCACTGTTCTTCGGGTCATTGACCGGATAGTACGGCTCTTTGCCTTTCTCCCATGCTGCCGGATATTCTCTGGTGATCACAGTCTTTGGCTGTGTACCAAATTCAAAATGTTTATGCTCGATGATCCTTGTATACGGAACTTCATAATCTGTATAATTGACAACCGCATTGCCCTGATAATTTCCCATATCCAGCACTTCTGTCTCAAATTTCAGTGATCTGTATTCCAGTTCTCCGTAACAATAGTCATAAAATTCATCGATCATACCTGTAAAGAGTACTTTGTCTGCCTGTGCAGTCAGTTCTTCTCTGTTTGCAAAGAAATCTGTATTCAGACATACCTGTACACCCTCCAGAAGTTTCTTCACAATACGTGTATATCCACCTTTGGGGATTCCCTGATAAGGATCTTTGAAATAGTTATTATCATAAGTATAACGCAAAGGCAGTCTTTTTATGATAAATGCCGGCAGATCTTTACACTCCCTGCCCCACTGCTTCCTTGTATATCCCTCTACCAGTTTCTCATATACGTCCTGTCCAACCAGTGCAAGCGCCTGTTCCTCCAGGTTCTTCGGATGGGTAATGTGCATTCTTGCGATCTGTTCCTGTATCTTCGCTTTTGCCTCTGCAGGAGTACGTACTCCCCAGAGCTGATGGAAGGTATTCATATTAAACGGCAGATTATATAACTCATCCTTATAGACTGCGATCGGTGAATTTACAAAATGATTAAATTCTGCAAACTGATTGATATAATCCCACACCTGTTTTCTGGAAGTATGGAAAATATGTGCACCGTATCTGTGTACCTGGATCCCCTCTACTTCTTCTGTGTAAATATTACCGCCGATATGACCTCTCTTATCGATCACAAGGCATGTTTTCCCCCGTCTTGTGGCCTCATGTGCAAATACTGCACCAAAAAGGCCGGCTCCTACTATCAGATAATCATATTTCTTCATGTGCGACACCTTCTTCTTGTAATAATCAAGCGGATAAAATCATCCGCTTCGCTACTTGCTCATAACCGAATAACTGCTCCGCAGTTTATCAGGTTAAAAAAGCAGTAACGCTTTTTTTGCGCTACTGCCATTATAACAAAATTCATCCGAAAAATGGATAGTCTTTTCTATTCTATTATTTTTCCTGTCACTTTATCAAACACATCTGTGATTTCTTTGGATGGTGCTTTCGTAGCCAGACTGAAGATAATGATCATCACAAGGCTGACAGCAAAACCTACAGCCAGAGAATAAAGTCCTGTATAAGAACCAAGAGTCTGTCCTGCTGCAAACGGTATATAATCCCAGACGATAACTGTCAGACCACCGGAAACAATACCTGCAACTGCACCTGCAAGGTTTGTTCTTCTCCAGAACAGTGACATTACCACAGTCGGACCAAATGCTGCACCAAGACCGGCCCATGCATTGGATACCAGTCCCATGATACTGCTGTTCGGATTCCACGCAATCACAAATGCCAGAACAGACACCACGATAACCGTAAGTCTTGCAACTGCAAGGATTTCCTTTGAGTCTGCATCCTTCTTAATGAACTGATGATATAAATCCTCAGATGCTGCGGACGCTGTTACCAGAAGCTGTGAATCCGCTGTGGACATAATTGCCGCAAGAATACCGCAGAGGAAGATTCCTCCGATAAACGGAAGTCCCAGATGACTGGAAAACAGTTTATTGATCATCTCGATAAATACACTCTCTGAGGAAGATGCACCATTTTCACCAAGTACAGTCGGAAGCAGATATGCACGACCTATAATACCGATAAAGCACGCTGCTGTCAGAGAAAGGATATCCCACACGATTGCGATCGCACTGGATTTTTTAATTCTTTCTCACTCTTTACAGCCATGAAGCGGGTAAGGATATGAGGCATACCGCAGTATCCAAGTCCCCATGCAAGCTGGGAAAAGATTTCAACAATGTATATGGGCGCTCTCCGTTCTCAAAAGGATTCAGGAAAGCTGCTGCTCCACCCGGTGCTCCGCTCTGTGTCAGAAGATCACTCAGACTTCCGCTCAGTGTCAGATATGCAACCAGCGGAACGATCAGAAGACCGATCAGCATCAGTGTTCCCTGTACAAAGTCAGTTACGCATACAGCCATAAATCCCCCCATAAATGTATAGCAGAGAATGACTGCTGCACCAATTGCCAGAGCTATATGATAATCAATTCCAAATACTGTGTTAAAAAGTTTACCGCCTGCTGCCAGTGCAGAAGCTGTATAAACCAGGAAAAAGATTACGATCACGATGGATGAAAGCAATAACAGGATTCTCTTCTTATCCTGAAATCTGTTCTCAAGAAATGCCGGGATTGTAAGGGAATTGTTTGCTGCGATCGTATATTTACGAAGTCTGTGTGAAATACACACCCAGTTTAATACAGTTCCGATGAACAGACCTACAGCAATCCAGATCTGTCCTGTTCCCAGTGAATAAATTGCTCCCGGAAGTCCCATTAAGAGCCATCCGCTCATATCTGATGCCTGTGCTGAAAGAGCAGCTACCCATGCATTCAGTCCACGTCCGCCCAGAAAATAATCTTCCGAGCTGCTTGTTTTTTTCATATAAACCACACCAATGACTATCATAAGTAACAGATAGGCAACAAATGCGGACAATATGACCATTGTTGTACCACTCTAATTACTCCTCCTTTTTCTTCTTTTTTCATACACTCTGGATTTGTCAAAGTATGTTCTGTTTCCTTCACATATTTATCCAAAAACAGAATACAGTCATTTTATATACTGCAAAAAGTAACCGGGTACCACTTCTGTACCCGGCTACTTTACCACATTACCTTAGCATCACGCAAGTGTATTTCTTGTTTTTTCGACATTTTTTCCGCCATTTTATGGAATTTATTACTGTTACCGTCCGGCAAAGACCTTCACAGTAACTGTTTTATATTTTTACACCCAAACAGGTACTTCTGTCAATCAGAAATTTATCTGTTTCTGTCTGCCAGCCTGTTTACATTCTCTTTTTGCTGTATGTTTTCTGCCTGCCAGAGCGTGTCTTGAAAAAATGCTTTACGCAAGATGTGCGTCACAATTGTGGGAGATTTTTGTTTCGGATGAGGGCGCGTAGTGGGCTACGACAACCGAATTCGGACAAATATACCGCAAAGTGGGGCGTGCAGATTGCGGGAATGATTTTTCAGACACGCTCCAGGGCTTTATCTTTTTTCAGATAAACATTCTTAATATAGGAAATCAGTACCTCTTCCCCATGATCATTAAGTATCCGCAGCAGTCCCTCGAGATCTCTCTTTGTCTTCGGATGGATAAACCACAGCTTTTCCTTACCTTTCAGATAATAGTCCAGTGGCTGATGCTGATCATACTTATCCCCCAGATAATTTCTGGAAGCACTGATCCTGTCCATCACCATTTCCGCAATATATTTACGGGGCATGGGCACACCATTGATGATATGCTCATCTCCCGGTGCATAATCTACCCAGTACTCAAAATGATGTTTGTTGCGCCCTTTATGATGAAGCCAGGATTTTGATATTCCTGTATCTTCTCTTTCTGCATTGTTGGGACTTCTGTCTCCCTGATAGTATTTACATCCAACCAGAAATTCCACAGGTGCATATTTGGACAGGTCATGAAGCAGTCCCTGTTTATACATACCAGCCCGGAAACAGTAATGCATAACCAACAGCTTATGTTTGGTTATTGTTTTAAAGTGCAGCCACGGATGCATCTTTCTTCTCCTCCTCTACAGCCATCAGCACCACGATCGTACGCGGTGTGACCTTCAGCTTTTTACTATAAGTTTCCTGTTCCTGCTCCAGGAAACCATTCTCTTTCACAGCACTGGTATCAATCACTTTCTTCCATTTTCTGTATCCTGCCAGATTAGGAAGCGCAAAAATACGATCTTCCCAGTGAAAGTTATATGCAACGTATATGGAAGCATCCTCGCTGCCGTCTGCCCGGTGCGCATAGGCGCCACAATACATAATTCCAAGCAGTCTGGATGTGTTCTCAGAATTCATATACCATGCGCGTTCTCCATGAAGTGAAACATCCGGCAGTCCCCTGGTCTGATAATCCACTCCGTACATTTCTCCCGGAACATGAAGAATCGGATGTTCTTTCCGGAAAGCAATGGCATTCTTTACAAACTGAAACAGGGATTCATTTTTCTTCAGTGCTTTCCAGTCAATCCATCCAACCTGATTATCCTGACAATAGGCATTATTATTTCCGTTCTGTGAATTTCCAAACTCATCCCCGCCATAGATCATAGGAACACCCTGACTGAGCAGCACCATAAGAAAAGCATTTCTGATCTGACGTTCTCTCATCTGTCTGATCTGCAGCCTTCTGCTTGGCCCTTCCACGCCACAGTTCCAGGAATAATTATAACTGCTGCCATCGTGATTATTCTCCTGATTTGCTTCATTATGTCTGTAATTATAGGTCACCATATCATTCATGGTAAAGCCATCCTGACAGGCCATATAATTAATGACTGCATAGATATTTGGATTCCTTCTGATATGGTAAGCAGCCACTGAGACCATATCCTCGTCACTTTTCAGAAAACGGCGCATATCCTGCAAAAATCCCGGATTATACTGTGCAATACATTTGTCTTCCGGTTTCTTCTTTTTCCGGATCTGGCTCTCATCAAAATCGTGAAACATCAGCCGGGTATCACTTAAAACCCCGTCATGCATCAGCAATTTGGCAGAAACTCCCTCACCCAATACATGAAATCCGTCTACACGATAGTAAAGCTTCCAGAACTGCAATGCCCTGAGTGCTGTCACAGGATTACATTCTCGTGGAAAATACATTTCCATGATACAGGCAATTCCGGCCTGATGCAGTTTTTAATGAATGTTTTAAACTCTTTCTCCGGATCATCTGTTGCACAGTAAGATCTCTTGGGTGCAAAATAATAGCCATACATATATCCCCAGAAATTAACACGTCCCTGTGTATGCTTCTCAGATACCATTTTCTCAGATTCAGAATTCTTACAGGTACCGCTTTCCATAAATTCATATGCAGGCATCAGTTCAATTGTATTGATACCAAGCTCTTTCCAGTACGGGATCATTTCCTCCAGTGCCTGAAAAGTTCCCTTTGTACCGGTTATCGTCCGATTCGCTTTTGTATATCCGCGCACATGCAGTTTATAAAGGATCATTTCGTGATATGGAATAGCCGGATTTTTTGTCGTTCTCCCAGTCAAAAACTTCTTTTTTAAGAAATCCTCCCCTGACTTTGTGCGGATTCGTACCCACCTCTGCACCAAAGCGTTCCCGTCCCAGAATCCTGTACGCATAGGGATCAGTATACACCTTTCCATTTATCAGAAAATTGTACTCGTACTCTTTCAGATTAAAATCCGGAATATACATTGCATATACATTTCCGGTTCTGTTTTCTTCTGTAAAAGGAATCTCCACATAAGGTTTTGCTGATCTCTTTTTGTAGAGAATCAGAGATGCTCTGCTGTCTTCCGGTACCTCAACTGCAAAATTACAGCCATCTGCCAACGGATTTGCACCAGGCACAAGAGCCAGCCCCTTTTCTGTTTTCATCTTTCTGCTCTCAGCCATCTCTTTCTCTCCTTCATATTTTTTCTTGTTGCTCATTACACTTTTCAGAAACACTATACAACGCTATAATGTAATCTGAAGTTCTACCGGACAATGATCGGAGCCCATAATTTCAGAATGGATTTCTGCGCCTTTAAGCTTATCCTTCAACTGTGGAGACGTGATAAAATAGTCAATTCTCCACCCTGCATTCTTCTCTCTTGCTTTAAATCTGTAAGACCACCAGGAATATCTGCCCTCTACATCCGGATAAAAATAACGGAATGTATCGATAAATCCACTCTCCAGCACCTTACCAAAGCATGCTCTCTCTTCATCTGTAAATCCGGCATTTTTCCGGTTGGTCTTAGGATTCTTCAGGTCGATCTCCTGATGTGCCACATTGAAATCCCCGCAGCAGATCACAGGCTTACTTTCCTGCAATTTCAACAAGTATGCCAGAATCCTCTTCCCAGTGCATACGGTATTCCAGTCTGCGCAGTTCACTCTGGGAATTTGGGTGTATATACAGTCACCAGATAAAATTTTCATATTCCAGGGTGATCACACGCCCTTCTTTGTCATGTTCCTCAATTCCAATTCCATACACCACAGACAGTGGCTCTTTCTTTGTAAAAACAGCAGTTCCGGAATATCCCCGTCTGTTGGCATAATTCCAGTACTGATAATATCCCGGAAGTTCCAGCTTCACCTGCCCCCTGCTGGCATTTTCGTTTCCTGCAGGCAGAAAAATATCCGCATCAAGTGCTGCAAAGCTCTCTTCAAACCCTTTGCCAATGCATGCACGTATACCATTTACATTCCATGAGATTAATTTCATAATCAACTGATCCCCTTTGTTTTCTTATTAGCCCTGTTCAGCATTTGCTAACGATTCTCCCCTGAACACTTCTGGTCTATTATAGCACGTTTCATGACTGTAAAAAACCTCTTTTTTCTCCGGTTTCTGCTCATTGCATTTTTTTCCGGTTTCTGCTACAATGAACTGACATCAGATAAACATAGTCCCTGATAAATAAGAAAGAATGAGGAATATAAAATGAGTGACGAATTTACAGCTGGCGGATGTAACCCGAGTGACTGCGCTTCCTGCGGTGGTGGATGCAGTTCAGCCGGCGGATGCGATCCTGTTGAAAACCACAAGACAATCACCCTTACCATGGAAGACGATACAGAGGTAGAATGTGCGATCCTCACCGTTTTCCCGGTAGATGCGAAGGAATATATCGCACTTCTCCCACTTGATGAGAACGGTCAGAATGAAAGCGGCGAGGTTTACCTCTACGCATTTGCCCGTACTGAGAGCGGTGATCCGATGCTTTCCAACATCGAAAGCGACGAAGAATATGCAAAAGCCGCAGTTGCTTTTGACACAGTGCTTCAGAATGCAAAAGATTCAATGGAAAAAATTGATTAAGATCAAAGAACAATTAATAGCAATTGCAGTATTTTTATGGAATTGCTATAATTATTTTACCAAAATGTTACTGTTCACTCCGTTCACAGTAACACCAAAACACCTCTCAGGATAACTTCTAACCAATAGTTAATAGACATCTCCTTGTTCCAACTGTATACTGGATATAAAGATTATATTTGTGGCCAGAATCTATTCTGTCCCGGATCACTGTATCAGAAAATCCATATACACCCAAATATTCAAAACAAGGAGGGCTTACATAATGAAAAAGAAAAAATTTCCGGTTTTATTCTATGCTCACTTCTAACCCTTACCAATATTCAGACACCATGGGCATTTTCGGATGAAGCACCCGATGATCCGGTATTTTCGGATGAATCGGTCGATGATCCGGTATTTCCGGTTGAACTGCCCGACGATCCGGCATTTTCTGACGAAATCACTCCTGATGAAGCAACATACGCCAAAGACACTGCAGATATATCTGCTTCCGGAAATTCCATTCCGATCACTGCTGACAGTGGATTTGCAGACCCTGTTTTCCAAAAATGGATTTCCGAAAACATTGATACAGATCGCAACGGGCTTCTCTCTGACGAGGAAATCTCCATGTGCACAGAAATCAGTATTCCTTCCATGTCAGTCGATTCCCTGGAAGGCATCGAATATTTTTATAATCTGAAAACCCTGGACTGTTCTGACAATGAACTGCTGTTTCTCGATGTATCAGCCAACACAGTTCTGAAATCTCTGAACTGCTCGCACAACAATCTGCTCAGTCTGGATCTCTCCTCATGCAAAAAACTGAAAGATCTTGACATCTCCTTTAACAACTGTGGGAGCAACAGTTCCATCAGTCTTCCCAAAAGTTTTTCTGTGGAGAAATTAAACATCTCTTCTGTTGTTCTTGATGATTTTGATTTCTCCCGTTTTTCCAGACTGAAAGAACTGGATTGCAGCAACTGTAATCTGCGCGCTCTTAAACCTGCATCTATGCCATCACTGGAAAAGCTTATCTGTTCCGGCAATCTCCTGGATACCCTGAACTTAAGCCGTCTTTCCGGTTTGAAATATCTGGACTGTTCTTCCAACAGTATACAGACTCTGAAACTGCCGGACACCAGATCACTGAATACCCTTTACTGCCAGAATAATCTTCTCACTAAACTGAACCTCTCCGGTTTTTTATCACTGAAGAAACTGAACTGTTCCGACAATAAGCTGTTGGAGCCTGATCTTCGCGGCTGCTTTCCCGAGGAACTGATCTGTAATGATAACGTGATCCGCACTCCTATGGAATTTTATGATCTGTCTCAGTTCGCTTCACCTGAAGATATCACCATAATGGAAAATGGCATGATCGACACCTCTTACCGGCTGACTGCTATTAATAAATTAAACCCTGTAAAAATCCGCCGCAGATTTACCAGTGCCGGCACAGAACAATATGGCACACAGATCATTACATTGGATATCTGCTTGAAAATGATTTCCGATCACCTGCATTGTTTCAGCAAATGCAGCAGAACTATCCACTGACAGACGATCATATGCTTTCCCGCGAATATCTGAAGGAAGTTTCTTCCCTTTCCTTTGACGAAGATTTTCCGTTATTTTCTTCAGATCTGGCCTATTTTACAGGACTGAAAAGTCTGAGATGTACGGATCTTCCTCAAATCACCGAACTGGATCTCAGCAGAAATCCGGAACTTACCGAACTGATCTGTATTGGAACAGGTATCCGTTCTCTGAACCTTACCTCCAACAAAAGCCTGGAATCTGTTCAGCTGTGTAACAACAGCCTTTCCTCATTAAATATAACCGGACTTACGTCACTTTCCAGCCTTGACTGCCGCTTAATTCTCTGGTCAGCGTTGATACCACAGGCTGCACTGCTTTGAAGGATAACCTGTTCTTTCCGCAGCATACATGCACCGTCAATGCTGATCAGGCAGGAAAAAATTTTCGTTCGACCAACTGGGGAAATTTCCATCAACAGCTGGATACACCGGCAGCAATCCTCGCAGGCGATGAACTTCTGTACACACCCGGAGATGACTTCTTTACTCTTTTAAGTCCTGCCGTAACCATGACGGAAGCATCTTTTTCCATTATGGATACCAATACATGGCAGATTCTCGGAACCTGCCGGATGACCATAAACATTGAATCAGGAACTCCTGTCACTCCTGAAAAACCGTCATTAAAAAAAATCAAATCCACTCATGAGGTTACCATCACCTGGAAAAAAGCAAAGAATGTCAGTGGATACCGGATTCTCCGCAGAGAAAAGAAATAAATCAGAGGCTTCATGGAAAGCAATCGCAACAGTTTCCTCTTCCCGTACCTCCTATACAGACAGTACCGGACTGATCAAGAAATCCTACCTGTATACAGTGCAGTCCTACACTTTCCGGAACGGTAAGAAAATCTACAGTAAATATAACACCAAAGGCCTGACCGGTACAGCAAAACTCAAACGCCCTGCGGTTAAAAAGCCCCAAAAAGATGTTGTCATAAATCTTATGTGGGACGAAGTTCCGGGTGCCGATGGCTATCGCATCTACCGCCGCAGGAAAGGTATCTCCAAATGGACAAAACTGGGAGATATTGAATTTTCCGGGTTGTATTACACAGACGAAACTGCTGTTCCCAAAACAGTCTATGATTATGCAGTCCGCCCATACCGTAAGCTTGGCAGCAAAATTTCTCTGGGTGATTACAGCTCCACCGGATACGTCTGCCAGACTGCAATTCCAAAGGTCAGCCTGACTTCTGTCACTGAGCAGGATGGCGGCGTCACAGTAAAATGGAAACACCAGACTTATGTCACCGGCTACTTTATTTATCGTGCAGACGATCAGAACAGTAAATACTGTAAAATTTCAGATACACCAAACGGTCCTGATTCAGAGGAATACTATGCATATTATGAACCAGTGCCATTCGGCTCCGTAAATCCATTATATAAAGTTCGGGCATACGTCCTTATCGGTAAGAAATATTACTATGGACCATATTCCAGAGCACTGGCTCTAAATCCGTACTCCGATAATCTCAATGCTCACGATTTTTCGGAATTCCACATGGGTTACCAGTTAAGCAACAGTTCTTCCTCCACAGGTTTTGACCGTAACTATAATGACGGTGGCAGTTTTTCCATGGCTGCCGCCTATCTTACACGCGGATCCGGTCCTGTATACGAATGGCAGGCTCCTTACGAAAATATCTCATCAGCATCCTATGACTCATTCACACCTGCGCTTAGAGTAAATGAGATTATGTTTATTCCCCAGCGAAAGAATGCATTAGATAATCAGGCAATCAAACAGGCAATTATGAATTACGGTGCAGTATCTGCATCCTATCTCTCCGTTGACGAATACTACTCCAATGATCAGATTTCCTTCTGCCTTCCCGACGATTACGATGCAGGAAGGGCTCCTGCCGGTTCTGCACCTGTCATATCCACACAACATGCTATTGCTATTGTAGGATGGGATGATGATTACGCAAAAGAAAACTTTCCGGTCCGGCCGGCCGGCAACGGTGCCTTTCTTTGTAAAAACAGCTGGGGAAAAGATTTCGGGGACAATGGATATTTTTATATTTCCTATTACGACGGCTTCTGGGTATGCAGGAGTTCTCCATGGCATTCGGAAAGATTTCCTCTGATAACACCTGTAACCGCATTTATCAGTATGATCCTTTAGGTGCCACCACTGCTTTCGGTTATAATGATGAACTGTACTGTGCCAATGTATTCCCTGAAAACGGACAGAAATTAGCCAGGAAAGAGCAGCTTGGTTCTGTCTCCTTCTATACCTATGATAATGATTATAACTATGAAGTTTATATTGTTTCTTCCTTTAAGAATCAAAACTCCTTTCAAAAGCTTCCTTCTCCTGCTGCCCGGGGAAACTGCCGGTATGCCGGATATCATACGGTAGATTTTTCCAGACCTGTGACTTTAAAAGCAGGGCACACGTTTTGCTGTAGTCATAAAGTTATGGAGCAGCCACAGGTGCAAAAACGTATTTCGAGGCTCCTCTGAACGGCACCAGTTCCAGAGCCACTGCTTCTGACGGAGAAGTTATATCAGCCATCATGGGGATATATGGACGGATTTTAACACCTATCTGCCAAACACAAATGTGTGCATCAAAGCATTTACCAAATGGTAAAATCACAGAAAATGTCCCTGCTGCCGGTTCAGACGGTAAAGATATTTCCTGTGAAAGCTACTCCGCTGAGGAACTGAAAGAACGAGGATTTCTCCTCAATCCGGCTTATGAAGACGGAAGTTCAGATATGGTCTCTTCTGTAAGCACCGGAAACGCATCTTCAGCCTCTGCCCCTGTACTTCCTGCCGCCTATGACCTGCGTCAGAGTGGTCGTGTATCCCCTGTGAAAAATCAGGGGGAACAGGGATTATGCTGGACATTCTCCACTTACGCTTCGCTTGAGAGCTTTCTTCTTTTTTCCTGAAAAAATCCT
>ENA-OQAX01000142-OQAX01000142.1-human-gut-metagenome-genome-assembly--contig:-NODE-142-length-15995-cov-4.827199_pt1 | contig 15995 bp, 16 predicted proteins | sample MGYA00242741_ERZ504539 | MGnify/ENA primary metagenome ERZ504539 (study PRJEB26092, sample SAMD00036277) | human gut metagenome | host: Homo sapiens | study: EMG produced TPA metagenomics assembly of... | reverse complement strand
GCGGCAGCTGCTAAGCCAAAAGCGCAGATAATACTTTGTGTATTATCGAGTATTTTGGCAACGCAGATGCCGTGCCGCAGCCGCCGGAGCGGTGCTTAAGCCGTAAGGCGGGAATTGTGCGGTATTGCCTTATATCTGAAACCAAAGAGAACAATGCTTTCCGCAGGCATGCGGGAATTCTCAGTTGCTGTGCAGGGCTTTGTGGGTGCGGCGCTGCGGGTTCATCCGGCGGGCAAGTTCTTCATGCGAGCGCTTGCTGCGCGCAGCGTTTTGCGCGTTGCCCGCCCGCGATATGCTTAGTATAATGCCCATCTCACACAATAGAATCAGCAAGCTGGTACCACCGGAGGAAAAAAACGGCAGGCTGATGCCGGTATTGGGGCCACATTGGTGACCACCGCAATGTGGATCATGGCCTGCCAGGCAATTTGCGACATAATGCCAATACCCAGCATCGTACCAAAATAATCCGGCGAGTTCAGGGCGATGATAACGCCCTGAATGATCAGTGCGGCAAAAAGGCCCATACAGATCACCGCGCCGATAAAGCCCAGCTCTTCGCACAGAACGGAAAAGATAAAGTCGTTGCTGGCTTCCGGCAGCCAGAGGTGCTTTTGGCGGCTGTTGCCAATGCCCAGGCCGGTCAGCCCGCCGGACGCAATGGAATACAGCTCTGTTGGGTCTGGTACAAAATATCGCCCTCGTCACCGTTCCATGCGCCGAGGCGCTGCTGAACATAGTTATTCTGTCCGGTCAGCATTTTGTAAATCACAAACACAGCCGCGCCTGCCGCCGGGATGCACCAGAACCGGCCCACACCGCCACACAAAATCATACTGCCCGCAATCAGCAGGATCAGCATGATAGCAGAGTTATGGGGTTCTTTGTACAGCAGAACCACCACCGGCAGCAGCGGCAGCACTGGCAGCACAATGCCGTAAAGCAGTGTTCCCCGTTTTCATAATACCGGTCCGCAAAGCAGGCAAGACCCAAAATAGCCGAAAACTTTGCCAGCTCCGAAGGCTGCAGGGTTGTGCCAAACATATACACCCAGCGGTAACAGCCGTTGTACGGCTCACTGAACAGGGCCCACACCAAAAGCAGCAGCGTTAAAATGTATAAGTACCAGTTCATGTGGCGCAGGCTGCGGTAGTTGATGTTGGAAATCAGATACATCAGCACCAGCCCCACCACCGCCAGAATTACCTGCGGGCGGATAAAGTGGTAAATATCCCCCTTGAAGCGGTAATACCCGGTGGAGTAACTGGCGGAGAACAGCATGATCAGCCCGTAAGTCAACACAAGGATCAGCGTGCCGACAAGGCCATAGGAAAGTTTGCCGCGTTCCTCTTTTTTGAACGCGATTTCCTTAAAAAACCTGCCAATGTTGCCAAAGGCCAAATCGAAAAGCTGGGCAAGCGTCATTTGCGGTACAGCCCCCTTTCTGATATTTTATGCCATGTAAACGTACATCAGGCCCAGCACCACGCCGATAATGGCGATCAGGCTGAAGAAAAAGTCGATCTTGACTTCTTTCCAGCCGCGCATCTCGAATGCGTGGTGGATCGGTGTCATGCGGAAAATGCGCTTGCCGTGGGTCAGCTTGAAGTAAACGCGCTGGATCACAACGGTCATGGCGTCCCAGATATACACAATGCCAAAGAAGAACACCAGCTCCGGCCGCCCATGATAAAGGCAAGGGCCGTTACCATACCGCCCAGGAACATGCTGCCGGTATCGCCCATGAACACTTTGGCCGGGTAGAAGTTCCACACCAGAAAGCCCGCTGCCGCAGCAGCCGTTGCCGCCGCCAGAACGGCCACATGATAAAAGCTGAGCATGCTGGCAGCCAGCAGGTAGCCCAGCATGGAAACAAAGGTCACACAGGAGCACAGGCCGTCCAGACCATCCGTCAGGTTGACGGCATTGACCAAAAGATGATGCCGAAGAACGCAATGGGGTAATACACCCAGCCCAGATCTACCGCACCGATAAAGGGCAGCATAATGATGGTGGTCAGCAGGCCCTGCATGTGCAGCCCCACCAGGAAGCCGCCGGTAACAATGAACTGCATGATAAGCTTTTGCCAGGCAAGCAGGCCCAGGTTGCGGTGCTTGACGACCTTGATATAGTCATCCAGAAAACCGATAAAGCCGGAACCAAACGCCAGGAACAGCGCCAGCAAGGCGGCGCGCACCTGCACAATGCCCAAAAGGTCCTGTGCATAGCGGTAGAACCCGGCATACACCAGGCCGCAGGCACCAGAATGCCAAAGATGAAGCACAGGCCGCCCATGGTGGGTGTGCCCTGTTTTTTGTTATGCCAGGTCGGGCCGGATTCCCGGATGGTCTGGCCGAAGTGCAGCTTGTGCAGTGCCGGAATTACAAAACAGCCTGAAAAGTGCCGTAACGGCAAACGCACCGATTGCCGCGGCAACCAGCATCCAAGAAACGATCATTCCCATGTGATATTCCCCCAAAATATGCAATTATGCGTTTGGCAGCGCCGCGTAAAGCTGCTTTAATACATCATCCAGCTTCATGGCGTGGCTGGCTTTTGCCAGCACAACATCGCCGGGGCGGACGTTCTGCCGTAGATATTCTACTACTTCCTCCGCCGCTTGGCAATGGATGGTTTGCAGCCCTTTCTGCCGGGCTGCTTCGGCCATGGCTGCGCTCAACGGGCCGTAAGCCACCAGCAGGTCGGCGGCATCGGCAGCCCATTTGCCGGTCTGGCGGTGGCCGGGTTCACTGGCAGCGCCAAGTTCCAGCATATCGCCCAGCACGGCAATGCGGCGGCCGCCGGGGCCGGGCTGGCGGTCATGCAGAATCTGCAAGGCTGCTTTCATGCTGTCCGGGCTGGCGTTATAGCAATCCTCAATAAAGGTCACACCGCCGTGCTGCACAATGTTCTGGCGCATACCGGTGGTCTGATAGCTGGCCAGCGCACGGGCGGCGCGGGCACGCTCCAGCCCCAAGCGGGTGGCTGCAGTGTAAGCAGCAAGGGCATCATACACGGTATGAACGCCTGCCGTGGGGATGGTTACACTGAACTCATAGGTTTCACCGTCCACGTTATCCACCAGGGTAAAGCCGGTACCCTCCCCTACGGTATGAATATTGATGGCGCGCACATCGGCGGAGCTGGAGCGGATGCCGAACCACACCGGGCGCAGGCGGCCGGGGATCTGCGCGGTGGGCAGCAGGTCATCGTCCGCGTTCAGCACCAGCGGGGCGCCATCCGGCAGGCCCTGGCAGATTTCCATCTTTGCCTTCAATATATTCTCCCGTGTGCCCAGATTTTCCAGGTGGGAAACGCCGATCATCGTAATGATACCGGCAGACGGCCGCGCTGCGCGCACCAGGCGGGCAATCTCGCCCAGGTGACTCATGCCCATTTCCACCACAGCATACTGGGTGGTATCTTCCAGGCGGAACAGCGTGTTGGGCAGGCCGATCTCATTGTTCTGGTTGCCCTCTGTTTTTAAGGTATTGCCAAAAGCCGAAAGAACCGCATAGCAGAACTCTTTGGTGGTGGTTTTGCCCACGCTGCCGGTCACACCGATCATCAGCGGGCTGAACAGCGTGCGGTAGTTGGATGCCATACGGATCATGGCAAGGTAGCTGGATTCACAGATGACAAGGTGATCCTCCGGCACGCCCTCCACGGGATGGTTGGCGATCACATACTCGGCCCCGGCCTGGTACGCCTTGGCGGCATAGTCGTGGCCGTCCACACGCTCGCCGGGGAAGCAGACAAAAATGCAGCCCGGCTGCACCTTGCGGGAGTCCGTTACAACGGCGGTGATGGGCACCGGGCGGGCCAGTGCCAGCCCGGCCAGAAGTTCGTTCGCGTTCATGGGTTTCATGGGAACACGCTCCTTTTGGTTGGTTTAGTTGCGGCATGTTTCAGTTTGCTGTGGGGTCCCCCTGCCGTGGCCGGGGTTATTGCTGCTCGGCATCGCTGCCGGTATCATCCTGGGTCGTGCTATCCTGATCGTTTTCACCGGCGGCGTCCTGGGGCGTATCGTCCTGGGCGGCATCGTCCTGCGGGGTATCTGCATCCTGCTGGGCATCGCTGCTGCCGTCGGGTTCCGTGGTCAGGGTAACGACTGTGCCGTAGGGCACCACACTCCCAACCTCAACATCCTGGCTGACAACACGGTCCGATGCACTGCCCGAAATTGCCACATTGACGCCGGAAGCCTTGAGCATCTGTGCGGCAAAGGTTCCGGTTTTGCCGGTGGCATCCGGCACGGTGGTGGTGGCGTCGGTGGTGGACTGGGTATACAGGTAAACCGTGGAGCCTGCGGGCACCACGGTGCCGCCTGCGGGGTACTGATACACAACATCACCGTCGCTGGTATCCACAAACCGGTGGGAAAGCCCGGCGGCGTTCATCTTGACCTGGGCGGAAGTCCAGCGGGTGCCAATGGCATTTGGCACTTCCACACTGCCGTTGCTATCATAAGAAGCATCCCGTTCAATGCCAAGATACGGCGCGATCTGGCTGATGATGTTGCCGGTAACAGGGGCCACAATCTGGGAAGCGTAGTCAAAGATCCAGCGCGGGTCATCCATCATGACCAGCACCAGAATTTCCGGGTCGTCCGCCGGAAAGATGGCGGCAAAGCTGATGGCCTTGCGGTAGTCGCCGTCCGGGCGGTACTTGTAAGCGCCTTTCCAGTCCAGCTGTTCTGCCGTACCGGATTTGCCGCCGATGCGGTAGCCCGCCACATAAGCGCTGGCACAACCGTGATAGTCCAGGTCATTGCTGGTACCGGTGTGACCCACGTTGTTTTCCATCATGGCGCGGATCTGCTCACTGACTTCCTCGCTGACGACCTGGCGCTTTATGTCGGTTTCAGCCTGCCATACCACGTTGCCGGTGTCGTCCGTCATATTATCCACACATAGGGGGTCATCAGGTAGCCGCCGTTCACGGTGGAAGCCACGGCGGCTGCCATCTGGATCAGGGTCAACTTTTGGGACTGGCCGAACGCGGTGGAGTACAGGTCCGTTTCCACCTGTTCCATCTCCTGCTGGGTTTTGGAGATGCCCTTTGCCTCATACGGCAGGTCAATGCCAGTGGTCTGGGTCAGGCCAAACGCCTGGTAGTAGTTATAAAAGAATTCGGCGCTCATTTTTTCCGCCACCTGGATAAAGTACAGGTTGCAGCTGTGGTTCAGCGCCCCGGCCATATCCAGCCAGCCGTGAGCGTTGCCCTCGGCGCAGCGGTAGCTGTGTTCCCACTCGGTATTGGGGAATACTGTCAGGTCGCCGCCGCAGTAAAACTGCTGGTCCGCCCCCATCAGGCCGGAATCCAGCGCCGCAGCGGCCGTCATGAGCTTAAAGACTGAGCCGGGGTAATACAATTCCGTCACGGCTTTGTTCTTCCACTCGGCTTCACGGATCATGCCCTGCAGCTGGCTTTTTTCGCTGGGAACGTCGATTTCGTTGCCTTCTTCGTCGATGCTTTTTGTTCCGTTGGGGTCCACAACGCCGTCCGCAATGATATCAGCTACGGCGTCCTGCCCCAAACGGCTTTGCAGGACGGAAATATCGTCCTCCGTCAGCGCCGTTCCGGCATTATCCAGGATAGCCTGCAATTTGGGTTCGGTGATATTATACGGATCGTTGGGGTCAAACTGCGGCGCCGTTGCCATCCCCAGCACCGCGCCGGTGTTCACATTCATCACAATGGCGCTGGCACGGTTCTGCACATCATAGTCATCAATCGCGTTGGAAAGCTCGGTTTCAGCACGGTCTGGATGGTATCGTCAATGGTCAGGTTCAGGTTATAGCCGTTGATAGCCGCATGGGTATCGCTTTCCTCGTTAGCCAGTTCATAGCCCCATGCGTTCTCGCTGCTGATGCTGCGCCCCGGTGTACCGACCAGTTTCTCATCATACGATTTTTCCAGGCCGTACATGCCGTTGCCGCTGTCATCACAAAAGCCCAAGACCGAGGAAAGGTACATTCCGTTAGGGTATTCCCGCGTGGAGGAGGATTCCTTGTACATGGAAAGCACCGTTTCGTACTTGGCATCCGGATCCCCCTCCGCCTTGCCGTTGGTAATGCGTTTGGTGTTGGCATAGTCAATAATGGATTGCGCCGTTACCATATCAATGTCCTTGGCAATCACGCGGTACTGGCTGTTCGTTTTGCTCAGCTGCTCCTGAATTTTTTCCGCGCTGACGCTCCCGTTCAGCAATTCGCTGATTTTCTGGCTGGCTTCCGCCACATAATCCTGGTTGCACTTGGACGGGTTGGCAATAATGTTCCACACCACACTGCTTTTGGCCAGCAGTTTGCCGTTAGCGGAATAAATAGAGCCGCGCGTGGCAGGGATCTGGGTATCGGAAAGCTGCTGTTCCGCCGCCTGAACACGGTACTGCTCAGCATCCCGGATCTGCAGGGTATACAGCTTATAAATCAGAACGCCGCACCCCGCAGCGATAAAGCCGATCACCAGCAGCAAAACCATAATGCGTCCGTTCAGCGTAAGCGCATGATTCTGCCCCGGCTCCGGGCTGCGGCGGTTGTGATGACGCGTGGATTGATTCTTGTTGTCGGGTTGCTTTGGCATAGGTTCATTCCTTTACAGAAAAGACTGTTTGCACGAATACGCGCCCGCCCATGATGGCAAAAAAAGCGTGCTCCTGTTGGGATGCACGCTTTGGCGCAATGTAAGGGCAGCACCGCATGATTCCCACCTGACGGCTTGGGCACCCAAAGTTATGCGGTATTGCCTTGACCGGATCGGTTACGGGTCAAAACTGCCAAGCAGACTGAGCGCTGCGGTTTTGATACCGGCAAAAAACTTGTCTGCTGTGCCGGCTGCGCGTTCAATCACGCTTTCATCCTCCAGCCGGACATACGTCACCTGGCTGGGGTCCATTTTAACCAGCCCCAGCCGATCCTCCGCTTCCTGCTGGACGCTGGTGCTGTTGGTGATCTGATCCATGGTGGTGGACAGATAGTCGTTATAGCTCTGGGCATTGGTCAGTTCCGACTTGGCGTCATCAATTTCGCCGGAAAGCTGTGTGATGCGTGCCTGGCTGGCGACAATGCTGGCAAACAAACCAAAAAAGATGGCAATGACCAGCACCGTGCCCGCCGTGCGGGCAAACTGGCGTGCCTTGCTCAGGCCGTAGCGTCCGCCCTTGACAACGCGCACCCGCGGTGTGCGGGAGGAACCGGAATGATTGTTGGTTGAAATCTCTGCTGCTGTGGAAGCCATGGGCGCCGCCCCCTTTCTCGTATCGTAAAATTTCGGCTTTCCTTAAGCTGTGCGGCATGGTCACAAGCGCCATGCCGCGCTGCCAATGTTCCCTCCTGGCACGCTTATAATTTTTCCAGTACGCGCAGCTTGGCGGAACGGCTGCGGCGGTTTTCTTCCAACTCACCAGCGTCCGCTTCAATCGGCTTGCGGGTAATCAGTTTAGCTTTGGGTATCCCGCCGCAGGTGCAAATAGGCTGCTCCGGCGGGCAGGTGCAGCGCTGGGCCCAGCGGCGGAACTTCTGTTTTACCAGCCGGTCCTCCAGGCTGTGGAACGTGATGATGCAGAACCGCCCGCCGGGGGCCAAGCGGCGGAAAATCGCCTCCATCCCCTCGTTCAGGGCATCCAGTTCCCCATTGACGGCAATCCGCACTGCCTGGAAGCTGCGGCGGGCGGGATTCTTGTTCTTGCGGCGCTCGGCAGGCGGCATAGCGGATGCAATCAGGTCCGCAAACTGCAGGGTCGTCAAAATCGGGGTTTCCTCCCGTGCTTTCACGATTTTACCCGCAATCTGCCAGGCATACGGTTCCTCACCATAATCGCGCAGGATGCGGGTCAGTTCCTCACGGTCCAGGGTGTTCACCAAGTCTGCCGCGGTGGGCCCCTGCTGGCTCATGCGCATATCCAGCGGGGCATCCGCGTGATAGGAGAAGCCACGCTCGGCATCGTCCAGCTGGTGGCTGGAAACGCCAAGGTCCAGCAGCGCGCCGTTGATGAAGGGGATCTCCAGTTCATCCAGCACGCGGGCGGTTTCGCGGAAGTTGGCCTGAACCACCTGGGCGGGTAAGCCCTTTAGCCTTGCGGCAGCGGTTGCCACCGCATCCGGGTCCTGATCCAGCGAGATCAGCCGCCCGGTGGTCAGGCGTTTTGCTATTTCCTTTGAGTGGCCTGCCCCGCCGGCCGTTCCGTCCAGATAAATCCCGGCAGGTCAATGGCCAACCCATCAAGGCATTGGCTGAGCAAAACGGGGATATGACTAAATTCCACGGTATTCTCCTCTTTCCCCGTTTCACACGGTTTAACATGCAGGGGTACACCCCCGCTCAAAGTGTAGGCAACACCGCACAATTCCCGCCTTGCGGCTTAAGCACCGCTCCGGCAGCTGCGGCACGGCATCTGCGTTGCCAAAATGCTCGATAATGTCGGGTTGCGGTACCCGCATCGTGCTTCGGGGCAAAGCCCTCGCACTCTGCGACCGCTGCCCCTGCTTCGGTTCGCTGTTTCCGCCACTGGCGGCGCTCACCTTTGCAGCATCCAGTTATTATCTGCGCTTTTGGCTTAGCATCTGCCGCACCTCGCTCGCCGTATCGGCACTTAGAATTATGCGGTATTGCCATAAAGTAGGAGTTTTGCCATGAAGTTTGCCCACAAGCTGACCCTTGCCCTGCTGGTGGTGCTGGCAGTTGTGCTTTCGCTGTGCAACACGGTGCTGATCGGGCAGCAGTTCCGGCAGGAGCTGCACACCGCGCAGGAAACGTTATCTGCAGACTGGCAGCGGGAAAGCCGCGCCATGCAGCGCACCTTGGTCACACCCGGCAGCGGCAGCCTGGCCGCACGGGTGGGCAGCTATTTGCAGGCCATCACCGAGCAGAACAGCCTTGCCTACGCCGCTTACAGTGTGGATGGAACCTCCCTGTATTATGCCCTGCCCACCGCGGTTTCCTTATCCGAAGTGGAAGCCCTGCTTGCCCAGGATGGCGAGCCGCGCATGGTGCTGGCGAACAACCATACCCTGCTGTGCGCCGGAACGGTCGTTCTGCCGGAACGCTGCATCACCTTGGTCATTGCGCAGGATGCCGCCCCCGTGTGGCAGGCGCGGCAGGCCCGCACCCGAAATGCACTGATCGTAGAACTTTTGGCCATGGTGCTGGCCGGGGGCCTGGTTCTGCTGCTCTGCCGCCGCATGACCCGCCCGCTGGAACAGCTGGAGCAGGCCAGCCGCCAGATTGCCGCCGGGGCCTACAGCCAGCGCACGGCCATCCATGGCAGTGACGAAATTGCCAGTTTAAGCCGCAGCTTTGACGAGATGGCCCAGGCGGTGGAGGGCACCGTGCAGACCTTGCAGCAGACGCCCGCCAGAAAGATGATTTTGTGGCCGCGTTTACCCACGAGCTGAAAACCCCGATGACGAGCATCCTCGGCTTTGCCGATATCCTGCGCAGCGGCGAGGTGAGCCCCGCCACCCGCCGTACCGCCGCTGATTATATCTACCACGAAAGCAAGCGGTTGGAAGCGTTGAGCGGGAACCTGTTGGCTTTGATGGGGCTGGAACAACAGCCCCCGCAGCTGGAAGCCGTACCCCTGGGCCGTGTGCTGCAAAGCCTGCGCCGCGCCCTGCCCCAGGGCAGCCCGGTGCCCACCCTACCACGCAGTGACGCCGTGGTGCTGGCCCAGCCGGAACTGTTGTGCGATATGCTGTACAACCTGATCCAGAATGCCCGCAAAGCCACCCCGGCGGATGGCAAAGTGGAAGTGCTGCTGGACGAAACACCCACCCGGCTGACCATCCGCGTACAGGATACCGGCTGCGGCATTCCGCCGCAGGAACTGGCCCGCATTACCGAGCCGTTTTATATGGTAGATAAATCCCGTGCACGGGAGCAGGGCGGCAGCGGCATGGGGCTTGCCCTGTGCGCCAGAATTGCCGCCTTGCACGGCACAACGCTGCAATTTGCAAGTGTGCCCAGCCAGGGAACCACTGTCAGCTTCTGCCTGCAAAAAGCGGGCAGCCAACCGGAGGTGGAGCCATGAGGGAAAGGAAAATGTTTTTTCCGCCTGCACTGCGGTTGGCTGCTGTGGCTATTGCACTTTCTGCAGCGGCTTTGGCCCTGCCGCTGCCGGTTTTTGCCGTGCTGGACCGTGCCGCCGGGCACAGCATTGCGGTGCAGCAGGATGCTGAAGCGTTAAACCCCGCCGGGCGCAGCTGTGCTGCCGCACGGGAGCTTTACTGCTGGCGTATGACCTGGCAAAATACATCCCGCACCATGGTGGAGCCTGATTCAACTCCAGCCAGCACTGCCCCCACCCTTGCCGCGGTGCAGCAGCTGCAGGCGGCCGGGGTACTGCCTGCCAGCATGGCGGATGTGCTTCTTTCCGCCATGCAGCAAACAGACAGTTGTACTACCTACACTGACGATACCGGCCAGAGCGAATATGTTTTTACATCCGATGAGAACCATGTCACCCTCACCCTGACAGCCAGCGGCCTGCCCGTTGGGTTTACGGTGGAGCAGTGCAGCTTTGCGGATTCCGCGCTGGATGAAATAGCGGACGCTTACGCCGCATTTTTAGGCGGGGATGCGATCACCGATTGGGAAACGCTGCCCCTGCAGCTGCACGAGCCCTGCGCGGTACGCTACAGCGTCAGTGCCCAGCTTTACCTTTGCGTGGCCCGCAGCGGGCAAGGGCTGCGGGTGTCGGCAGCATCGCTCTCCCCGCAGGATGCCGCCGCTTACCGCGGGGATGTTACGCCATAAAGGAGGTTTGCCCCATGAAAAAGACGTTCAACCAGACCATGCCGTGCGCTGTGCGCCTGGCTGCACTGCTGCTTGTGCCCGCCGTTTGTGTTGCCTTTTCCGGCTGCAGCGCTGTGCCGGGCTCTTCCGGCAGTTCTGCGGCGGAGCCGTCCCCCTCCCCTGCCGCCGCGGAACCGGCAGCGAAACCTGATTTGCCCAGCCTGCGCCCGCTGTACCAGGGGGATGAAAACGGATATTATACCTTCATGACTGCCGCTTCGGGTGATTACCAGCAGGTGCTCTATGCGGACTACCAGACCGGCACTCAGGCCCCGGCCTGCCATATTACCGGCTGCACGCATGACAGCCCAAGCTGCCCGGCCTGCTTTTTTACCGGCGTGCCCGTCACGCTGCCCTGCCCGGTTAGGGACGGCACTTATCTTTCCTTTGTCTATGGATATGATTCCGATGGCATGTCCATCGTGCGGCTGAATCAGGATTACGGCGTGGAACAGGTACTGTACCACTGCAATTACATTTCAAGTTTCTATTGCTACACGGACGGTTCTTCCCTCTGGTTTTCCACCTGCCCCAGCGGGGACAGTTATGACCGCATCAAACGCCTCGATCTGTCCACCGGCGGCATTACCACCCTGTTTGATGCCGGGGATACCAGCGGGCAATCCGCCAACATCATTGGCTGCACCGGGCGGCAGCTGGTGGTTTCGGTATCTCCTTATTATGACAGCAGCGAGCCACAGACTTCCTGCCTGTATCTAGTAGATGCCGACACCGGCGCGGCAGAACTGCTGCGGGAATACCCGATCACCAACGCTTCCGCCGGGCGCACCACTAATATAAGCACCGCTGTGCTGGACGATACTTTATATGAATATGACTACACCACCGGCGAGCTGACCGCCACCGGGCTGGCTGACCGGCAGACCCGCACCGTAACCGATGCCCTGCCGCCTGACCCATATGAGGGGCGCGGTGCGTTTGATGTGACAATTACCCGCATCCTGAACGGCCAGCTGGTTGTGGAGTACTATTCCAACGACTGGACGGACGACAACGCCGAAACAAAAACACCCGTCTACCTGGTTGACCTTGCCGCCGGCACCGTAGCGGAAAAACCCGCCCTGCCGCCGCTGAACTGGAACGGGTACGACCACACCAGCACCACCATCCTGGCCCAGCTGCAAGACCGGCTGCTGGTGCTCTGCCGTGCGGAGCCATACACCCGCACCACAACCGGAACGGACGGCGCACCCTACACGATTCAATCCTCCCACCGCTATTTTGGGCTGATCTCGTATGCCGATTACCTGACCGGCACCCCGAATTATACCGAGGTTGGGATGCTGGATTAAGCCGGGTATTTTGTTCCAAATTCTGCGCTTTTATTCTGCAAGAAAGCCGATGCTAAGGCAACACCGCATAATTCCCGCCTTGCGGCTTAAGCACCGCTCCGGCAGCTGCCGCACCTCGCTCGTCGTATCGGCACTTAGAATTATGCGGTGTTGCCCTAAATTTCTGCAACGCCTCCAGCAATTGTAGGGGACGATGCTTGCATCGTCCCGCTGGATGGGCCTTGTTGCATTGCTTGCTTTCAAAAAAGCAATCTCCCTCACACACCATGCATTTTCCCAAACGTCCCCGCCGCCTGCCGCAAATCAGGCGGCATTTTTGTGTTCCTTTCCTGTTTTATGGCAACTATCCCCCGCCGCCCTTGATTTTACCCACCAAAACCTTTACAATAAGATTAAATATTACCGCTTTTGCGGAAAGGAAGTAAGATCATGGATCAGTCCAGCAAATACAGCATCAATACCCTGTGCGTACAGGGCGGCTATACCCCCGGCAACGGCGAACCCCGCCAGATTCCCATTGTGCAGAGCACCACTTTCAAATATGATAGCTCCGACGATATGGGCAAGCTGTTTGACCTGCAGGCCAGCGGTTATTTTTATTCCCGCCTGCAAAACCCCACCTGCGATACCGTCGCCGCCAAGATTACCGAACTGGAGGGCGGCACCGCCGGTATGCTGACCGGTTCCGGCCAGGCAGCCAACTTCTTTGCCCTGTTCAACATCTGCAACGCGGGCGACCACATCGTTTCTTCCAGCTCCATTTACGGCGGCACCTTCAACCTGATCTCCGTCACCATGGCAAAGATGGGCATTACCGCCACCTTTGTCTCGCCTGACTGTACCGAGGAAGAGCTGAACGCCGCGTTCCAGCCCAACACCAAGGCTGTCTTTGGCGAAACCATTGCCAACCCCGCCCTGACGGTGCTGGATATTGAAAAGTTTGCCAATGCAGCCCACGCCCACGGTGTGCCGCTGATTGTGGATAACACCTTTGCCACCCCCGTCAACTGCCGCCCCATTGAATGGAGTGCCGATATCGTGACCCATTCCACCACCAAGTACATGGACGGCCACGGCGCAACCCTGGGCGGTGCCATTGTGGACGGCGGCAAGTTCGACTGGATGGCTCATGCCGATAAGTTCCCCGGCTTATGCACCCCTGATGACAGCTACCACGGTATCACCTATGCCGAGCACTTTGGCAAGGAGGGCGCTTTCATCACCAAGGCAACCGCACAGCTGATGCGTGACTTTGGCTGCGTGCAGAGCCCCATCAACGCCTACATGCTCAACCTTGGCCTGGAAAGCCTGCATGTGCGCATGGCCCGCCATTGCGAGAACGGCCAGGCTGTGGCAGAGTTTTTGGCCAGCCACCCGAAGATTGCCTATGTGAACTACTGCGGCCTGCCGGGCGATAAGTACCATGCTGTTGCCGAAAAGTACCTACCCAATGGCTCCTGCGGCGTTGTCAGCTTTGGCGTAAAGGGCGGGCGCGAAGCCGCCGCTGCCTTTATGGGCCACCTGAAGATTGCCGCCATTGAGACCCATGTGGCCGATGCCCGCACCTGCTGCCTGCACCCCGCCAGCTCCACCCACCGCCAGATGAACGACGAGCAACTGATTGCCGCCGGTGTTCAGCCCGACCTGGTGCGCATGAGCTGCGGTCTGGAAGATAAGAACGACCTGATCCACGATATTGCCCAGGCACTTGACCAGATCTGACCGTTAAGGAGTTTACTGTTTATGCCTTTGATCATTCCCAAAGAGCTGCCCGCCTATGGCGAACTTTCGCGCGAGAACGTGTTTGTCATGCACCAGCAGCGTGCGCAGACCCAGCAGATCCGTCCCCTGCGCATCCTGATTTTGAACCTGATGCCCACAAAAATTGTAACGGAAACCCAGCTGGCACGCCTTTTGGCCAACAGCCCCCTGCAGGTGCAGCTGACCTTTTTGCAGACCAAGACCCATGATACCACCCACACCCCGCAGGAGCACATGAAGGCGTTTTATAAAACCTTTGATGCGGTGCGCAATGAGCGCTTTGACGGTATGATCATCACCGGTGCCCCCATTGAGGACCTGGACTATGAGGATGTGGACTACTGGAACGAGCTGTGCGAAATCATGGATTACAGCCGCGAAAACGTATATTCCACCATTCATCTGTGCTGGGGTGCGCTGGCCGGGCTGTATTACCACTTCGGCGTGCGCAAGGTACACCTGCCAGAAAAAATGTTCGGCGTGTTCGAGCACCGCGTGGTGCGGCCCTCCAATCCGCTGGTGCGCGGCTTTGACGAAATATTCTATGCCCCGCACAGCCGCTGGGCCGGGCTGAACCGCGCCGATATTGATGCCGCCCCGGAGCTGCGCATGCTGGCGGAAAGCGATGTTGCCGGCCCCATGCTGCTTTCTACCGAGTCCGGCCGCCAGATTTTTGTCATCGGCCACCCGGAATACGACAAGTACACTTTGGATGCCGAGTACCGCCGCGATGTAAAGGCGGGCAAGGAAATTCATGTGCCGGTCAACTATTACCCGGACGATGACCCCAACAAGGACCCCATTTTCCGCTGGCGTGCCCATGCGCACCTGCTATATACCAACTGGCTGAACTACTATGTCTACCAGAACACCCCCTATGACCTGGATGATCTGGAAGCCGTGGTGGACCCGCCCCGCACCTGAGGAGGACGTATGCCGAAGATCAGTGCCTGTATTGTGGCATACTGTGATTATGATGAAGTGTGCGCCGCTGTGCGCAGCGCGCTGGCCAACACCCCCGGCGATGACTTTACCCTGTATGTGGTGGATAACGCCAGCCCGGATGGCTGCGGCCCCCGCCTGGCGCAGACAGATTTTGGCGATGTACGCGTACAGGTAATCTGCCTGCCCAAGAACCTCGGCTTCGGCAAGGGCCACAACAGCATTATGGACCGCCTGACCAGCGATGTACACTTTATCCTGAACCCGGATGTGATCATTCACGATGACATCCTGCCCCAGATGACGCAATGGCTGCTGGACCACCCCGGCGTTGTGATGGCCACGCCGCAGCTCTATTTTCCGGATGGGCGCATCCAGAACCTGCCGCGCCGCAAGCCCACCCCGTGGCTGCTGCTGGCCCGCCAGCTGGCCCCGCGGTTTGGCGGTGTGATGCAAAAAGCTGACGAACATTACACCATGCAGGATGAGGACCTGACGATCCCCCGCCCCATTGAGTTTTGCACCGGCAGCTTTGCCGCCATCCGCACTGATGTGTTCAAAACCATCGGTGGTTTTGACCCCGAATACTTTATGTATGTGGAGGATGCCGACCTGACCCAGCGTGCCTTGTGCCAAGGGCTTGTCTACCTGCTGCCGCAGTTCACCGCCACCCACGCCTGGCACCGCGACCCCATGCGGGACGCAGGCAAGTTCAAAATGCAGTTGAAGAGCATGGGCCGGTATTTCAAAAAATGGGGCATCGGCAAGGGGAATGTGTAAACGGGTTATTGTTTCAGTAAAAAACACTTGCACTTATTGAGACCGCAGGAGTGCATATTGTGCGCACCTGCCGCCTCTTCTTTGTCATCTCCCAAATTTAGCACTTGACGCACACGGCGTGAACAGATATAATAGAAATGTTCACGAGGTGTTGCGCAGCTGGTAGCGCGCGTGGTTTGGGACCACGAGGCCGCAGGTTCGAGTCCTGTCACCTCGACCAAAATAAAAGCCGTAGATTCGTGATATGATACCTCTAAAGTAGACAGATTAAATATAAAAATCTGTTACTTTGGAGGTATTTTTCATGCCAAAATCAAAACATTCACCTGAGTTTAGAGCTAAAGTATCGCAGGAATATCTGGATGGTATAGGTTCTATTCAGTTCCTTGCTGATAAATACAG